>Ga0255266_1000001_pt1 | contig 60437 bp, 2 predicted proteins | sample AtltaT_24_FD_183669 | JGI IMG/M metagenome (GOLD analysis project Ga0255266, IMG submission 183669) | Metatranscriptome of freshwater microbial communities from Altamaha River, Georgia, United States - Atl_Cont_RepB_0h (Metagenome... | ecosystem: Environmental > Aquatic > Freshwater > River...
CGCAAATGATGACTGGTGATATACTTTTCTCGTGTTTATAAAAACGGACTAAAGATCATTCAAAGTGTCATTAACGCTACAAATACTATTTTTTCTACCTTTAAATTAACACATATATAAATATCCAACCATACAATACAACATACACGAAATTTGCAAAACTAAAATAATAATTTTTAGAACGCGAATAATCATAAAATACTTGACATACACGTAAAAGAAATAAGATCGCACACTCACTAAAAACATACAAAATAAAAATAAACAAGTTTTACACTAATCGGATATTATTGGGAATATATTCATAATTGCATGCGAATACGTACTGCGGAATTACTATCATCAAACATAATCCCGTTTTTAAGTAATAATTCACGAATAGAATGAATTTAGAAGTAACCCACAATATAAATGTTGAATAGAAATAATTGCTCAAGTATAATAGAATACCATACGATATTTGAGAATCATTATTTTGAAACTTCAACATTTATTAAAAAAGTCCAAAATAAATAGAAAAAACATCAGAAAAGTTAGAATAAAAAACTTGAATATCTACCAAAAATTAATATTGTTAAAATAAAAAACGTTAAGCATTGAAGAATGATACTTTCCGCTAATAACAAGAAAATATGTTTAATCTTTTTGTGTAACAACAACCTTTTGTTTCGCAATCTTCAAACTTTTCTTATGCGAAAGATTGGTATCGGTACCACCGGACGAAGTGGCATTAACCGATTGAGGAGGGAAACTAGCTGGTGATGATGGTTGAGGAAGAGAACCGGAAGTACTACTGGAAGAAGTAAGCACAGGAGGACGTTGTTCTGTAACTTTAGCAGATGAAGAAGTTGGTCCAGTATTTTTCAAGATATCCGTAGCAGAACGTCCAGCCATAGGATTAGAACCTTGGAAAGCGTTATTCGTTACTTTCGGTAACGAAGGAGTATTTGTAATTGGAGCACGGGATGTTAAAATGGGTGCTTTTCCAGCAGAAGTACTAACCGGTACTGGATTTGATGAAGCAGCAGTAGCTATTAATTGTTTTGAAGCATGTGCAGCTGCTTGCGCTAATGCTCGTTTTTTCGCTAATAAAGCAGCGGCTGTTAATAATAAACAACCCGAGATTAAACCAGCAGCTATACCAAGAGCAATAGCTAAATCATTATCGGAAGCATTGGAATCATTCGCTGTAAATACTACCGGAGAAGGATTGACATTGGAATCCGGAACATTAACATAAACGTTGTTAGGATCAACGGTCATGTTAAGAGTACCCGGAGTATAATTCAACGCTGCTTCAATACGTTGTACGGAAGGTAATAATGCTTGATCAATTAAATTCGGTAATTTTTTATTACTACTATAACTATACGATGGACCACTATTTACTTGACCACCTTGGATAGCAATAACGGGTACTAATCGTTGAGGATAATCAGCGACGGTATCCCAAGTATTTGGATCAGAGCTGACTAATGAGGATACACCATCAATACCAAGTCCAACATTATTCGTTGCTCCAGTTGCGGTTGCTTCACTCGATGGTTCAGTTTGGGTAGTTGTTGCTAATGCAATAGTACCGGTATTATCCGTATTATTCACCGCTTTGGCAATAAATACAAGAGCGTAAGTCGTGGAAGCATTTAAGGTTGGCCATAAAGAAGTATCCACTGGCATGTTAATTGGAACGAAAGTATTACCATTGGCCGTAAGATTCGTTAACGTAACGTAACCAATTGTTGTCGCTGGTAAATTATTAGTACCATTAATAGCGATATATGGTTGAGAAGTAATAGGATCAACTGTATATAATATACCAATGACTTCAAAGGTACCAATATCGGTACCAATCGCTTGTAAAATGATACCGGTAATTTCTACACCGGGATCTGCTGTTCCCGTTGTAAAAATAACGGATAAAGTATTATTCTCATTTAAGGGTAATGAAGGATTAAATACAGCTTTATCTATACCTTGTCCATTATCGGCTAACATTTGAATCGCTTGTGGACCATCTACAGAACTACCGGATGAAGCACCACCAATAAACATAATTGCTGGTACCGTTCCAGCACTACTACTTGTTCCAGACCAAACATTAGGATCTGTACTCAATAAGGTTGTTGTACCTAGAATAGTAGCACCAACATCACCTGCTGCTAATGTTGCTTGTAATGCTTGGGAAGGAGTTTCGGTACTTACTGCTAAAGTAATATTTCCAGTAGAATTAGACGCTGAAAATAATAAAGCATACGTAGTAGACGGAGCTAACGTGGGCCAGTCTTTAGGATCAATAGGAATGAAAATTGCTGTATGACCAGTAGTTATATTTACCGTTACGGTTGCAAAAACTGGATTTCCGTTTTCATCCAAAATAGGTACCGATGGAACTCCGCTGGTTGGATCGACCGCAAATAATTGTACTTCTACCGCAACATTTGGTGAATTTTTATCCGAACTTGCATACAACATAAGTCCTGTTAATTCTGTACCGGGTTCTTGAGTACCTGTTTCAAACAATACGGCTTCGGCACCCGCACCATTGGGATCTGAACCAATATATGGTGAGCTTAAATACGCTATATCTACCCCTTGTCCAGTATTATCGGCAACTACTAATTGTTGCAAAGGGGTACCATAAGCATCACCAGGTGATAATGCTGCATTCACTTTTTGTAAAGTATCATTAAGTAGATGAGGAGGTATAATAATGGCCAAGTCCACGATAATATTTGATTGATTAATACGTAATACTTGTTGTAATCGCCGTAGCGTAGAACGAAGATACAAATTATCATCACCGGATAACGATAATTGTTGCGGTATTTTATCAATAGCATCAGTCGATAGTAAAGTAGAACGAGATATTTCTAACACGCTAATTGCAGTATCATCATGACCACGTAAACGAGCTTTTCGTTCTTGATCAGTACTTAAACGACGTTGCGAATAATTGGAAGGAGTAATATCGATCATATCTTCGGGTATCGGAATATCTAATAGTTTGTATGGTAATGTATCATTATTCACAATATCATATTTGGTGTAGAATGTCATATTACTTATACAATCTTGTACAAATATTACGAATACTTGGGGTATTTTTGTTCGTGTGGCATTTGCTACCCCGTAACGCATAGTATAAGCTACACCCGTTAAATAATCATTAATGGAATCAATAATTGGTCGTTCACAACTATTAATTATAATTGGAATATGAACTTCTACATATCGATCTTGTGGTACATTGGTAGGAGTTATACTTGGGGTAGGAGTAGGAGTATTGGATTCAGAATATCCCGGAGTTTTCGAAGTTGATACGGTTGGAGTTGTAGATATAGTACTTGTGAAAGATGGAGTAGGAGTTTGCGTACTCGAATCACTTATTGTTGGAGTAATTGATGCACTTTGCGATATCGAAGGAGTAACCGATGCACTATTTGATATAGATGGTGTTATAGAAGCAGTATCCGATATTGAAGGTGTAATAGATGCACTCGCACTATACGAAGCGGAAGAAGTATCGGATACAGTTGGTGTTATCGAAGAAGTATGACTTATCGTAGGAGTAATCGAAGGAGTTAACGATATCGTTGGTGTAACACTAGGCGTCATACTTGGCGTAGGTGGTGTACCAAACGAAGCACTCGGTGAACTGGATACGGAACCTGATGGTGATGCACTACCTGATATACTTGCCGATGGACTAGGAGATGGTGAAAAACTTGGACTATTACTAGAAGTCGGAGTGGGTGTACTACCAGGAGAAGGTGTATTACTAGGTGTCGGCATAGGTGTTGGTGTACCAACTTTAGGTGGATCAACACCAATAATTGTCAGAGCAGGAACAATATTTACATTTGGTTGACCAAAATTACGAGAATCAATTTGTTTCGATGTACCTTTCATTTCGAAATAACCAGTGGCAGTATTATTAGGATTTAATAATAATAATGTTACGGATTTTTCGATATCCGTAGAGGTAATGACAATCGCAAATTCATCCCCAGCTTTTACCGTAGTCCAGAATCCGGATGTCGGAGCAAAACTAACCCGAATGGGTGTATTGATTTCATCTTTATCTACCGTAATGGAGGTTGTTAATGCGGCAGCTGAAGGAATTTCGGAAGTTGGTTCATTCGAAATTGGATAAACATCATACATACGAAGAGAAAATACGATATCTTGTGCTTTTGATGATTCAATTAACATTGTCATGGATTTGATCGTTACATCTTTAAAGGAACTAGGATCCTTATAAATAATTGCTACACCATTCATATCCGGAATACGACCAACAATTAATCCGGTTGGAATAGTAGTATTTTGAAGAACCGTTTTATTTAATGTACTATTAAAGAATGGTACCGTGGTAGGTACTAAAGTATTATCATACGATGTACCTTGTTCGGATGAATCAAATAAAAGATATAAACCAGATTCTCCTAAAATAGTTACGGCAGGAATATCATCCGGATATTCCACCGGTGCCCAAGTTGTAGGAGTATCCCGTTGTGTCCATCCTTCTAAGGATACTAATTCACTTCGGGTACCAACAGTATCAATTATCGATCCAGATATCCATGTAATTGGTGTAGAACAATTATAACAGCTCATTATAAAAGCATATTGCGATCCAGGATTAAAAATAGGATACCGGGCATCTTGTACGGCAAACGTTGCGCGGAATGGATCATGCGCAGCTAACGACGTACCATCCGCATACACGACAAACGTATCGGTAACAGGAGCAAGTGGTTCAAGAGTTACCTTATCAATTTTCCATAGTTCACCACTTAAAATATATTCTCCTGGAGCAGGAGCCATAACTATAACTTCAATATCGGTAACGAGCATCGATCGATCAGAATTTTGTTTCAAAATTACCGCTACATCCGAAGTACCAGGATCTTCTAATCGAGCGCCTAATGATTCTTCATCTACAATTATTTCGGCGGCATTGACACTATCCGAATATAATTTAACATCCGGAACTATACCACCAGCAAGAGATATTGCAGGAACGCTATCAGGATCGGGTTTTGTAAACTTACCGTTTGCTTGTTCGACAGTACCCCCATTTACCACAATTGGAGGACGTTGAGCAAGTGGTAATGCTGAAGCGGAAGGAGAAGGTAGAATCAACATAGGTAACGGAACTGGATCAATATATGTCGGAGCTTGTTGGAAAACACTGTTAACAAATTTTCCGCGGACTATGTCAAAGGAGATTGTAAAATTATAACTACTCTTTATACTATTTCGAACGGCTACACCATATAAAATATTGCATTCACCTACTCCTGTGGTAATATTCAGACGCCAAGCACATTGGGAATATTGACCAGTATTTGTGGTTCCTGTCAATGAAGGATTTAATGAATCGGTACGCATAAGTCCAGGGTAAGCTGGATAACGTAATCCACCGTCAGTTTTGAGTGCACTGTACGCCACACCATTTGCAGGATCCCAAGCTTGATTCATAAAGGTGGCAGCATCCACAAATCCATTACTTAAACCAGCCCATTGATTGGTATCGGTATAAATACGAGGTCCCCAAACATACTCAAGGAAACCACCAGTAATACCTTGACCTAAAAGATTTTCCACTCGAGTACTTATATAGGCTTCAGTATTGACAGGGATAGTATACCCTTGGAATGGTTCTGCAGTTATTGTTAAATTAAACCAAACATGATATTCAGGAGTATTTGTTAAGGGTACAGTTATGGCAGTACCTAGACGAGCAGGATATACAAGAGCTGTATAACTTTTATTTGCTGGTAAATTAGCGAATTGTGTATATACAGTGTCAAAATGGTATCCTTGAACAGTTCCTAACGGAATCAAATTATTCGCATTATAACGAACAAATTTGCTTTTTACGGTCGCAGCAGTAGTACTTGTACGATTATTGATTTTGTCGATGTATGCATTAACAGCATTCGTATCTGCATAAAGCCATTCTATACGACCAACCGAATCTTTATCGGTATTTTCTGCAGAAACAACTAAAGCATACGATTTTCCAATTTCTAATGTCGGCCAACTAGAAGTATCAATCACAAAATCGACTCGATGAGGTACAATGGTAGTGTTTGATAGCTGCGAAACTAAATCGATATGTAACACAGAATGTTCACTAACCGGTGATTCGATATGGTAAGCTGGTGAATCTCCGATATCTACATTCATAATTGGAGCAACAGGTAAGTTATCGCTACCAACGGAATATAATGTGGCAGTTAATACAAAGGTGGCCACACTATCGTAAACAGCGACAACTACGGTTGCTGACGTTAATTCAATAGCTTTTGTACCCACGGAAAAGATAATGGCTGGATTACCACCCTCTGATTTGGAAGCTAACATAAACCCATGGTTCGTTGTATCTGCTGCTAAACCATAATATGCATTATCATACAACACGTCAATCTTGCTACCAGCAACTACATTAATTGCTAATTCTTGGATGGTATAGGTACCTTCAGTACCGGCATCACTGCCATAAAGCGATATACTATTCCATGTTAAAGCAGAATCTTGTTGGGTATGACCAATAATTTCTAATGGATTCAATATTGTACTATTATCATCCGGTGCACGATAAAGTATTGTTAATGGTACATCAGGATTTGATGCATATGCAATGGTAAACACAATAGCAATTTCTTGTCCAGGCAAAATATCTGGCCATTGAGCTGATTGAACAGCGTAATCAAGAACAAACGGTTGATCACTCGCTACGATAATTACCGTACATGCAATTGTTTGGGTATTAGGTATGGGTTCATAGGGTAAATTATCAATACCAACATACCATACATTGGCCGATACAGTAAATAATCCTGTATCGGGTGCTGATGCATATAAAGTTATGGATGCAATCGTAAGATTGGTATTACTAGTTTCATTATTCGATAATATGATACCAATCGATGAATCATCACCTTGCATTGCTAATCCAGAATCATCCAATACTGCGGCTGCATCAGTTACAGTATCAAGGAATAAGGAACCACTTGCACCGGCACTTGCAAATATAGTTATGGCAGGACTATTACCAGTACCATCGGCAATAAATAAACCCCATACATCAGGATTAGAAGCAATTTGATCTTTATATCCAAGTATTGTAACCATACCATTAACAGAATTTTTAGTCGCTAATAAATTATCTCGAGTAGCATTATATTGTTCTTCTTTTGAAGCATTACCTAATGCTAATCGAAGATAATTTGCTGGACCATCCGAGCTAGAAAATAATAATGCGTATACGGTATTAGGATTTAATAACGGCATGATACTTAAATCGATCGGAAAGCTGACCGGAACAGAATAATTATTGTACGAATTCATATACGCAACAGTAGTTGTATCTAAAGTAAAGGATACAGATATTTTAACTTCGGAGGTAATATCTTCATTATATGGATCTGTAACCAGTACAGGATTAGATGGTACAATTAAAGTATTATTATTACCATTCACAACATTATACAATGTTCCTACTAATGTATACGTATCCGCAACGGTACCCACTATTCGAGCAATAACTCCCACAATTTGAGTACCGCTAAGGACACTACCGGTACGGAAAAATAACGAAATAGCATCGTTATTATCTCCTATATTAATAGCTTTGGATAATCGATTATCAATCGATTTACCATTATTAGTATTATCGGCCACCGTAGCTACTAAATTAGAGGTAGTACCATAAAATATGACCGCTGGTAAAGGATTAATTATTATTGGAGTCCATAAACCTGTTTCTCCAACAATATCATAACCTAATAATGATAAATTCGACGATAAACCGGATAATGTACCATTAATTGATTGTAATGAATACGATGCAAAACGAGTAGCTGCAGTAGCATTAGAATCAATTGTAGCTAACGCTAATCCCGAAGGACAAGGATCTAAAAATGAACCGCACGTTAAAACTACTGCATACGTAGTACCTGGTTCTATTACACTCCATTTCGCAGTTACAACAGAGAAATCAACTTGTTGAGGAATACCAGCCGCATCAATATTTACTAAAGTATTTACCGTAATACTACCCTTTACAGGTTCAGTTGGCGAATTAGTTTTGGTATTAACATCAAATAAAGTTGCTCCAACAACAAATTCTCCACTGGCATCGCCGGTTAATAATGCCGAAAATCCAGTAATAGAAATTGAAGCAGTTCCATTATTGGTAATAATAACGGCTATACCAACTACAGGATCAGTGAAGGTAGGATTATCTAACGTAATTGGACCATCGTTACTATATTGACTAGCACCATAAGAACCATAAATACTATCGGCCATACTACCAATACCCGCAGGTACACCTGGTAATGTTGGTTGATCAATTAAAGAGCCATCTGACGAAATTTCCGCATAAACATCTAAAGCTGTTTCAATAGATGATTGAGTAGGATGACCAGGATCAGCTAATACAGAAATAGATGGTTCACCAATAATTGTAATACTACCTAATTGTTGAGTTAATGGAGTACCCCAAGTTTCATTATCAATACGACGTATAAGCGCATGTAATAAATAATTACCCGGATTACGCACCCCAGTTGAACTATAAATCCATTTAAAAATATTACTTGGACCTGATGAAGATAAAATAATAGCATATTCTGTTGAAGGTTCTAAAACAGGACGTTCAGCATTAGGAATACTAAACGAAATAACCATCATGTTATTGACCACAGCAGTAGACACATATAAAGATGTTGTAATACGTAATGGTTCTTTTGTAAGAGGATTGAGAACGGGTTCTAATGGTTCAAAAGTTGTGGCATTTGCAGTAAATAATTCGGCCGTAACATAGAAAGCATCAGTACGTCCGGCCGTTGCCATTACAATGATCGAAGAAATACGTACGCGATCTTGAGCGGTACCAAAAACCATGGCTGCACCATAATCATCACCACCACTAATTCCAGTATTTTGAACACTAAATGTCGTTTGGGACGATGTAGAATCAGCATATATTGATAATGTTGGGCGAGGAATTTCACCAAGTATCGTAATAGCTCCAACATTATATTTATCCGGTTCAGACCAACTACCATAAGTACTTAAAGCGGTACGTTTACTAGCGAACGATACTATTTCACAATTACCAGTTTCATTAGCAGAACCGACTATCCATGTTAATGATCGATTGAAATCGTCACTAGTCAAAACGATAGCATACAAACCAACCGATAAAGTAGGAAAAAAGCCGGAAGGTAAAATAAATGTGACTGTCTTCGTTGTATTTGCTTCCGCAAAACTTACATCAGCTGTAACGGGTAATGATAATGTTGTAGGACCCGTTGGTATTTTTCCAGCATTCCATAAAGCAGCCGTGAGGACATAATCCCCTGGTCGACCAGCTTTTACTTGAATAATGATAGAAGCCATGGTAATACGTGATAATGGATCACTATTTACCATAACTGCTGCAGCACCTTGGGAAGGAGCAGGGATAACTAAACCACTACTATTTTTGTACATTTGTAAGCCATCCGTATTATCTGCCAAAATAGGTAAACGACCAGAAGTACGAATAACCATGGCTAATTCGTCAAATATTTGCCAGCTTGTTGTATTAATACCCAACGGTGGAATAATCCAATCATTTGTAACAGAACTTTTCATAGTATAGGCCCAATAATAATAAATTCCTTCATCAACAACCTTTACATCTCGTTTAAATAACATACGAATACTATTATCGTTCGAATTAACATTGAATACAAACGCATATGGGCCATAAAATAATGGCGTAATAGAATCTGGAGGAATGGGAATGGTAACCGCAAATACCGTGCCTGCTGTAGCCGGTGAAGGTATCGAAATAGAAATTGATGCTCCACTATTTAAAGCAACAAGTGGACGACCAGTATTATAATCTGCAGTCCAAATTGTCATCGAAAATTCATAATAACGAGAAGCAGATGTTGAAACAACGTAAATAGTGACGGATTCTAAATTCATAGCGGTAGAAGGATCACCTTCAAAAATAACTGCGACACCATTCGTACTCGATCCTATTGGAACACCTGCCATAATGCCCGCAACTGTTGTATTAATATTTCTACCATTATTCGTATTTTCCAATACTGCTGCCGTGCGTTTACTAGCCAATATTTCCAAAGCGAGCACATTCTCATTTTGTACAGTTGACCATACACCATTCCGATCTTGACTTGACCAGCCCCGATTTTCTACACCACCGGTAGCAAATATTGCTGCAGCATCGGAAGCAAACACCCATGAAATATCATTTGCTCCTGGATTCGAGCATTGTACACGAATTGCGTACATAGTATCCGCTGCTAATACAGGCCATATAGAAGTATCATCCGGAACTAGGAAGGTAGCTACAGCAACTACTCCAGTAATTAATGTTTTCACGGTTCCAGAACTACCAGGAATGACAGCTGCTGTTCGAGGAGCAGTTACAGTTGTATAAATTGGTTCCGAACCAGGAACCATCTTCACCGGTACTCCCAATGGATCCACAAACCATAATTCTGCAGACAATTCAAAAATATCTGTTGTACTAATATTTACTAAAATATCGATGGATACTAATGGTAACGAAGCTGTACGGTCTGAATTAATAATTGCAGCAACTGTATTGTCATTATTGTTACGCACGATAACACCTTCAGGTTTCCAGGATGTAATTAAATTGGTGGTATCACTAGCAATAATAGCTCCTATACCACTTAGTAACCGTATAGCAGGGAAAGATTGGGGGTTTGTATCCGTTACGTTAAATAAAGGCACGGGAGAAATCTGTGTCGATAGTCCTCGTAAGGTAAAGGAACCCGGATTGGTTGTACCAACGGATTGTAAAACAAAACGAATTTCACCACTTTTGCCTTTCTCATCGATAGGACTGCTAACTAAACTAAACACGATGGCAAAATTGGAAGCAGGACTGAGATATGGCCAACTAACATCTTCAGTATTAAATAATACTATTAATGGAACATCAACTGATGCATCCGAGACGTAAAATTTACTTGTAACTTCGACTGGGGTCGTAATACGATACATAGGTACCGTAGGCATTAAACTACTAGTTGATGCACGATATAATGATGCTTGAAGTTCGTATTCACCACGTGCGGAAGCAATTAATAATACTTCAATCGATGAAATCGCCACTCGAACTTCTGGATCCGTTAAGAAAATAACAGCTTGTCCATATCCAATTCCTTCGGCCAATAATAAGGTAGAATTTTCGAAAGGAGTTTCGTAAGTTGTCATCGTAGCGGAATCATCGAGACGTACTATAGAAGAAGCACCATGTACTTTTTCTACTTCTCCAACTATTGTAAGGGATGGAATATTTTGATCAGGAGAATAAATAGGTGCACTCCAAGGTGAAGATGAACTAGAACGGTTCGTTGCAGCGATAAGTGTAAACATACCCGCTTCTACTCCGGTAGCAGAATGCCAAGTTAATGCAGTACCGGTGGAATCAGAAGATGAGAGTACAAAACTGTACAAACCATCACTAACTTGTGGCCAACTAGTCACGATGAATGTTACCGAAATTGGCACATTTGCGGTTGTAAAGGAAATAACTTTCGTAATTTCCGGAGCTAACGTGATAGGAATGGACGGTAAATCTTTATAAGCATTCCATAAATCAGCGGTTATTGTAAAAGACGCTGGTGCAGTATTTGATGATACAACTACAGTAACAGTAGTAAGTTTGACAGTATTTCCATCCAAACCATCTGTACTAAATACTATGGCAATTTCTCCACCATTAGCTGAGGAAGGAATTTTAGAGCCTAATACAGAAGAATATTTGGTAATAGCTTCGGTATTATCTAAATACACTGGTTGTGAAGAACCACCAAACAAGGTAATGGCAGGCATTGGTATACCATTACCTACAGTAATTAATGCTTGATTGGACCATGGAGCAGCTACTTGACCAGAACGGGCTGCACAAAATGTATAACCTGCTACATCGACTAATGATGGTTGATATATTGTTTCTTTAGTTAATACCACAAATACTTTATCAGTTTTATCAGATGTAGAAACAACAATAGCGTAAGGGCCCGCAAATAACGGTGTCCATGCGCCTTCAGGAATTTCAAATGTTACTGAAAAAGTCGTATTCGCAGTAGCTGGTGTTGCTATCACCTGTTTTAACGTTTGCGCTCCAGGCACCATAGTAGACGGTAATAACGTACTTGAATCAGCATAATATAGATCCAATGACACTTGCATAGGTAGAGACGATACAGTTGAAATAACCAATATATCGACACGATTTAATGTAACTGCAGTTAAGGGATCATTAAAAATAACTAAAGCGACCGATCCTGCCGCATTTATTGTCGCATCACCAATTGCAGGACCAGTAGATGTAGAAAGCGATGTGCTATTCATAAGTGAATCGACTAAAATCGCATTTCGATCACCACCGTATAATTCTAAGGATAACATCGCTTTTGTATCTATATTATCAAAACCACTACCATCAAATGCTAATGTGGCGGTTCCATCAAACGTAAAGGTACCAGAATTATAACGAACTGGTGCATCATTTGCGTATACCCAAGAAATTTCACTGTCTACGTTTGTAGCACCGGCGTTACTGCAACTTACTACAAGAGCATACGGTGTATCCGCTTTTAATAATGGCCAACTTCCAATCGCAATTATAAAACTAACTGGAATAACAACGGGATTGACTAACGGTAAAACTTGACCTTCAACAGGGGTCACGGTTACAGACGATGCACTTGCAGGTGGGGAAGGAGAATAAATAAATTCATCTGGAGCTTGCACAGTTGCCGAAAGAGTATCCGCATCAGATACTTTCGATATTGGTAATAGATTAATTGGATCAACGCTCCATAATTCTGCCGTAAGGTCAAATGAGCGAGATGTTGTTACATTTACTAATAGAATAGCGGCATATAATGGGGTATCTGCAGTTGGATCAGCAGTAAAGACAGCAGCAACCTTAGTTGAAGCTAATTCATCACTCCAACTAATGGACAAGCCAGCCCATAAGGCTAACGATAATGTATCAGTTACATATACATTTGCTCCCCGTCCGCCAATAAGTTGTATGGTACCTATGATGGACGTAGAAGGATTATTCCAGCCTACAATATCTGTACCATTATTGGTAACTGCTTTTTCAGTAATAAATGATACGATGGTAAAGTCACCAGTATGTAATAACGAGGAACTTGTAGGTACCCATGTTATCAAAACATTCGCTTCATTATGTGCTATATCCGGTTCAATAACGATTGCATAAGCCGTGGATAATTGCATATACGGCCAATTAGCAACTTCCGTATCAAATACAACTTTTACAGGTTGATTAATCGAAGCATCGCTTATATATACGGATCCCGTTGCTATAGGACTACTATCTCCGACGTATACCGGTTCTAAAGGTGTACTACCCGCAACAGTCCATAAATAAGCTGTAAAGTAACATGATCCGCTTTGATTTGCTGTAATTAAAATTTCCACTGATGCTAGATAAACTGAATCAATTGAATGGGTTTTAAAAATTATTGCAGCTCCATTTCCTGTTCCATCGGCTGCAGCCATTGTACTAAATGGAATACCTGGTAAAGAATAAGTAGTCATACCTGCCGTATTATCTGAATAAGTAACATAATCAGCAGTAATTTGCTTACCTAACTCTCCAATCAGGATAATTGCGGGAACATTACCAACAGTGGGTAAAACTGTGGTCCATGAAGTAGATGAACTAACTTGCGATGAAACAGCGGTAATGTCGTACGTTCCTGTAAATGCAGCTTGACCATACATCCAAGTAATACTATTACTATTCGCGCTCACAGCTATAGAAAAGGAAGAAGATGGGGGTAATGATGGCCATGATCCAGCAGCGATGGGAACATTAACAGTAGTAATCGATGAGTTTACATAAACTTCTACTGATTGGATAGCTGCGGTAGTCACAGGGACTACAGGTTTTCCGGCGGCATCCGCTGCCCACAACACAATTGTAAAGGAATACAAACCGGGTGTTGTGGCTTTAACATCTATAAGCACAACAGCCGGAGAAACGATGCTTTTACTTGATGTTTCTAAGCTTACAGCTATAGATCCACCACTGCTAGTGGTAGGGAGAAGTAATCCAGTTGATTTAAGTTGATCTAAAGAATGAGTATCATCTAATAAAATTTCCATCTCACCGTAACTCGTAATCGTTACCGCCATTCGCTTTGTGTTACTAATTTCTAATGGTGAGCTCCATGTATTTGGTGCGGTTTCTGTTGTATATCCAACAATTTCGAAGACATCAATTGATTGAGTACCTGGAGTTGCCGCATAGCGGATAGACAACGTTTGATCTGTATCATCGGAAGTAAATACGAGAGCATATAAACGACGTGCACCATAATCACCAGGGAATATCGGTGCCCAGATATCGCGAGATATTTCGAATGAAATATCAAATACATCGTTAGCAATAAATGGTGAAATAATATCGATGGAAATAGCGGATAATCCTAATACGGGTACCGTTGGAAGGAATGTTAATGCATCGACATTGTATAATTGAATGGATACTTCATAATGTCCAGCGGAAATATTAGATTGTGCAAATAAAGTAACACGTTGAAGGAAATGTGCGGCGTTATTATCACTATTAAATACAATAGCTACAGCACCAGGAATATTTGTCGCCCCCGTAGAGCTTAAAGAAGGAGCTAATATTGCGGCAACAGTTCCTAATGCATTCGATACCGTCGATGCTGTTGCACCATTAGTAATTAATTGATTAACGAATTCGACATTATCAGCCACAATCAATGATTTATCAGCTCCTAATATCAATACATCGGGAACTACATATTTATTCATCGATGTGTAACTAGATCCAGAGGAAGAAGCGATTTCTGCGCAAGCTCCAACAACGTCAATGGTACCAGGACTATCTATCCCTGGGGAAGCATACATCCACGTTACTACACCACCAGCAGTTCCATCAGCACTAGATAATACTAATGCGTATGTAGTTGCTGGTTCTAATATGGCAAATTTATCAGTTACAACAAAATTTACAGCTAAAATAGATTCTCCCGAAGAAGGCGTAACCGTAATTGTTACGGGTTCTGAATTAGGTGCAGAAGCTGTAGGTACTCCATCATTGTTTGTACTATATAATTCTAAGGTTAAAGAAACAGGATCCGCTGAGGCAAAATACAACATAGGTACTACTGAACGTAGTGGTACACTAGCAGTTGGATCACTTTCAATAATTGCTGCAACACCGAAGGATTGTCCTGCTCCAATAGCGTTTACATCTGTAGAACTTAATCTGGCATCGGTAGTACCCGAACCAACAACAATGCCTTTCGGTGACCAACTTATTAAATTATTGGTAGTATCCGTATATATTTGTGAACCAATACCACCTACAAGTCGAACAGTTAAAGGAGCAATTGTACTATTACCACTTATTGGGACAGACCATGTACTATTTCCAGTTTGTTTAATATAACTATTAATTGTGAAAGAGGAATCCGGTGGATTACTTACCCCAACTTGACCATTCACCCAAGTAAGAATACCGTTAGTCGATGAATCACTAGGCCATATAAGAATAGCATAAGTTTCACCTAATCCTAAATAAGGCCAACCAGCAGTAAATGTGTCAAATAATACAGGTAATGGAGTATTTGTCGATGCAGGAGAAACGTAAATAGTGGTTGATACTTTGATTGTTTCCGTACCCGAAAATACCGGACTTGTAGGTGAAACGATCGAAGAAGTAGCAGCATTTGTATGATATAAGGCAGCTTGGAATGAATACGTTCCAGTTTGAGAAGCGGAAACTAATATAGTACATGATTCAATAGCCACATGTTGGGTACTATCGGACGTAAAAATTACACCTGCACCACCATTATTCGTTGCTATAGAAACTCCATTTGTAGAAGAATAAGCTAGACTATTAATCGTATTATCTGCGTAAGTGAAAACATTATCATCAACGAAAATTGGTTGTTCTCCAATAAAGATTAATGAAGGTAATGTTCCAACTGAGCCTGTATTAACCGGGTCGCTCCATGCAGCTGCCGATGAAACTCGAGTGGTAAACCCAGTAATATCGATTACTCCGGTTTCTTCCGCATTACCATAAGTCCATGTGATACCGGCAGCATCAGCAGAAACAACAAATGCAAACGTTCCAATTGGTAACGATGGCCATCCCGAAATCGAAAACGCAATCGGTGTAACAACGTTTGCCTGTAACGTAACTGTTTCAGTTACCGTAGCAAAAAGTACTAATGGTGTGGTAGGAATACTTTCAGCGTTGTATAATGAGGCAGCAAACGTTACTGTACCAGTTGCTGCAGCCTTTACCATAATTATTGCTGTATCTAATTGAATATTCATATCGTTAGATGTATCAAAGATAATAGCAGCATTTCCGGAACTTGAAGTAGTCGGAAGAGTCGTACCACTTGAGGAAGTAGCAGTAAGTTTGGCCATATCATCACTATAAATTGGTTTAATTGCTCCAGCAAGAATTTGAATTGCAGGTTTTGCAATAGTATCGTTAACTAAGGTTGACCAAGTCGATGCCATACCATTGTTCGTAAAAGTGGTAGATTTAGTATAACCAAATGAATCAAAATCACCAGTTTTTTCGGTACTTAATGGAACATGAATAAGTGTTAATGAGGAAGTTGTATCCGAAGAAGTAATGACAATTGCAAGCTTATCTGCATAAATAGGTAACCAAGCATCAGATATTGGAATAGTTACAATAAATTCTTCATTACTAATTAAAGGACTAGTTACCGTTGTAGAAACCGACGTCGTTCCCGTTATTGGTAACGACGGTAATAAAGTTATTTTATCGACCAAAAATATTTGAGCGGTAATGGTATACGAGGTAGTGGAAACTGAACTACGTAATCCAAGATTGATTTCATAAATGGTAGTAGTATCATCAGGATTATCCAATACAATACCTAATGCAGTTGTACCAGTCGCACCGAGTATTGGTCCGATTGAACCACCTGCTAGTATATCCATATTCATATTATCGGAATAATCTATAGCGATACGTTGACGATCCGTACCAAAAATTACTATTGCTGGAATATCATAAGATCGGATGTAATCAAATTCATCACCACCAGGCGCTTTTTCGGCAAATCCTATTATGTTCATCGTACCGGTAGGATGAGCACCATCATATATGTACGGGAAAAATAATTCATTTGCTCCAGGTTCAGCCACTGCAATTGAAATACCATACGTTTTTCCAGCTTCTACCATTGGATAATCTTCTGGAATAGAAAGAGTAACTGGTTGCACAACAGCATTATCTACGGTAGCTTCCATAGGAATCGTAAACGTTATAGATAATTCGTAAGCACCCGGAACCACATTCGTAATATCACCAGTAGATGAATCACAATTGTAAAGTTTCGAGGTTAATGTATATGTTTCGCCACCGGATGTACCATTTACAAGAATTATAATGTAAGATAATGGAGTATCAGCTGTAGGATCAGCAGTAAAAATAACTGCACCACCAGGTGTAGACGAAGTTAAAGCATATGTTTCAGGAAGCCACATTGATAATTGATTTGTATTATCAGCATAAATTCGAGAGTTAGTTTTACTACCTTCCAAAATCATAGTACCAATAACAGTAGTAGAAGGAGTTGCCCAGGTAGATAATCCTTTCGTAGTCATACTATTAATATTAAAACTACCATCGGTAGGGGTATTCGAATTTGCTAAAACCCAACCAAAACTATTGGAATTAATATTATCTGTCTGGACAAGGACACTATACATTCTACTAACGGCTAAAAACGGCCAATTGTCACTTTCTGTATCAAATGAAATTGGAATAATTGTATTTAATACGTCCAATCCGATGGAAACAGCGATAACAGATTTCACAACTGAACTTCCCGCGTAAACTTGCGTCGTAGGTACAACGTTATTGCTACTATCTATACCAGTGTTATATAATGAGACAGTAATATTGTATGTTCCTACTACTAATGGTTTAATGAGAATTGTAACTTTCGTAATAGCAACAGCTACTTTTGGATCAGATCGGAAAATAATTGCCGATACGCTATTAGATACCATATCCGTTGGTGTAGAAGAAGAATAAGACGATTGATATCCAGTATTATCAGCACGAATAATTGTATTACTTGTCAAGGAATCATCAAAAATTAATGAAGGAAGTAATATCGGTGTACCCAATAAAATAAATGATGGTAATGTACCTACAGGTCCAGTAGAAGAGACGCTGGACCAACTACCACTCGAAATAGAGCGGGAAGTGAAAGAAAGAATATCAAAATCACCTGTTTCACCCGCTTGACCATACAACCATTTCATATTACTGTCAGTACTGGAAATAACTATCGAGTAAGTATTAGAATAAATAACTGGCCATGTACTTGGCACTTGAAGAATAATGGTTTGTGCAGCATTTGCATTATTTATAGAAACGGTAGCAGTAAACGTGGTCGAAGTTGAGGATACCATATTGACAGGTAATAAAGTACTTGGATTAGCGATCCATAACGCAATTGTAAATGTAACGGATCCAGACGAAGTACTCGATACTTTCATTATTATTGATGAAAGGGAATAAGGTATTACTTCATCAGCATCAAATGTTATAGCGCAACTACCAGTGCTACTGGTGGTTGGAATAATAACACCATTTGTCCCTACTAAATTAAGATATGATGTATCGTCAACTAAAATAATAGCTTGTGCTTTACCAAGAATATATGCAGCAATAGAAGAATTACTAGAGATTCCAGCATTAGACCATGTTGATACCCCTGTTTGTTTTACATAAGAAACTGAGTCATACACTCCGACCGGTACAACAACATCTGAATCAGATAATGCTAAATGAACATCATTATTACTACCTGATGAAGTGACGACTAAAGCATATGTTTGACCAGGGAATAAAATAGGCCAAAAAATAGATGCGAAATCTACGGCAAATATTTGATTAGAATCACCTGGACTAGTCACCGTACTAGATAATGAACTTGCACCACTTACTTGAGTAGTCGGTAATCCTGTTGCACTGTCTACATTGTATAATTTTACAGTAACTGTTGTAGCAACACCAGTATTAACGTTAGCAATATATAAAGTAATATTCGTTATTACTTGAGGACCAATAGTTAAATCGTTAGGTTTAATTAATATACCGACGGCACCAACGGTTGATGAAGTCGAAATAACAGGAGCTGCTGTAATTGTGCCCATATTACCACCTTCGTTAACATTATCTAAAATCGATGTAATACGGGGACCACCAATTATTGTAACTGCAGCAATATCCGACATAGAGGTCAAGATATCGGACCATTGCATGGTATTCGATTGTGACGTAAATCCGTTTACAGCAAAGTAAGAAGGTATAAGTGATGAAGGAGCACTTGTATGCCATACGACATCAACACATGTGCCGCATTGTATAACTAAACCGTAAACCATATTGGGCTCTACGGGGGGCCATACAGTATCATCAACGTTAAAATCTATACGAGTCATATTTCCTATATTTGGGGAATTAATCGCAACAACAACAGCGCGGGCTCCACTGATCGGTTCACTCGGTTTTCCAGTGGAAGGATCAATGGAATAAATATTCGCTGTAAAAAACATATAGTCACTTGTTGTAGGAGTAACATAAATGCTTGCTTTAGAAATTTGTATTGCAGCGGTTGGATCAGTATTAAATAAGATAGCTGCAGTATTCAATTCATCATTACCACCTAATATAAAACCAGTTGGTTGATATACTCCACCGTTAAACGTATTATCGATAAGGTATTCATTACCTCCGGGTTTAACCGGCGGGGTAGCTGGTTCTGCGCCCATGACTTGTTGGGCTGCAGTAGAAGTAGGACTAGGGGATGCAGAAGGTGCAGGAGGCATAGGAGAAAAGGAAGCACTAGCAGAAGGTGATGCCGATGGAGAATGGGAAGCAGATCCTGATGCAGAAGGACTCTTTGAAGCGGATACGGAAGCTGATCCTGAAACACTTGGAGTAGGAGAATTGGATGGCGTAGAACCAGGAGATAATGATGCAGTAGGCGAAGGAGTAGCCGTCGGTATTGGTGCAGTAAGCGGGACTAAATTAGCTGTACCATAAACTGTTATAGAAGGACGAGTAGAGTTTTGGAAACCAATAACAAGATCATTCCATTTATTACCCGTATTATCGGATTGTTGACAAGTACCAATAATGGAATATGATCCAATGGTTGGGACTTGAGTACTAGATTTGATGATCGAGAAAGCGCCACTATCATCACTAGATTCTAACACGATAGCAAATAATGTATTTTTGGCTATCGTTACCCACATACCGTTAGGTGGAGTAAAAGTTACTAAAAATACATCATTGGGAACCGTAACTGTTTCCAATAACGAAGGTACTGTAAGTACTTGTGATGTTGGTTGACGAGTGACACTATCTACATCATATAAGGAAATAGTTAACGTGATATCTGTTCCTACTAATACAGGGGCTGTAGCTAATAATGTAATACGTGTAATACCTGTATCAACGGTTGAATTACCGCTCATTATAATTGCGGTACTGGTACCAGCGGATATCGCACCCATATTACCAGCAATATCATTTACGGTTGTAGAAGCATCATCATTTATGACTACTGAAGTTGACCATGCAGTAGAATATGCGGTATCATCCACTAATACAATTCCAGTGGTATCAACATAAATGATATTTGCAAAAACCGATGGAGAAAATTGTAATGAATCCCATGGTGCATTCATACCACCACTTGGAACAACACTGTATGTTTGAGCATATGCTGCAATATTATCCCCTGGTACTATATTAGTAGTTCCTAACGAATTAGGATATAAGAATGTTACGCCACCGGGACAGGAAATACAGGTAAACGTAATAGCGGCACTAAACGCATTGACTCCGCGGAATAATGGCCAACTTGTAATACTATTAGAATTTACATCAAATGTTACGCTGACAGCTATATCCGTATTATCGTTGGAAGCGCTATAAGTAGAATTAACACTAGCAATATAGGGTGCTCCTAAAGGAATAAAGATAGGTGCAGGTACTTTGGAATAATAAGAATTAACTGCGGTAGATGTAATATCAAATGCAGAAACTAGGGATGGGGCAAAACTTCCAGTAGAGTTTACATAACGAGCATCCAAACTATATAATGAAGCGCTGAAAATATAATCCCCTGGAGTATCTACTGCAATAGCTACCTCAATAGCGGTTATCATAGCATCGACATTAATACGATGAGCGGTTATTAAGCTTACACTTCCATCATCCTGCGCTATTGTCGAACCAGGAAGAATACTTCGAATATAATCTACCGTACTATCAATAGTATTTGAGAACGACATATAACCAGGGAAGCCGACCATTGCTACAGCAATTGTACCTAAGCCAGATGGTAGAATACCTTGCGATCCAAGTGAAGAATCGACAATAACATTACCATCATTATCAATAGTCAATGCAAGGCTATTAGTACCCGATGTGGAACCCATTGTAGAAATGAATCCATCAGCTGTTGTCGTATCCCAAACTGTGGTAATATTCGTGGACGAAATTCTACCTATTGATGGGCTTCGAGTAGATATATAACCTAAATTAATATAGCTACCCGTACCAGGAGTAGAAGTTGTACCAATAATACTAACACCACCACTTGTTACCGATGATGTAAATACCATAACGTAGGATGACCCAGGTATTAAATAGGGAAATTTATTACTATCTATAGGTAATATAACAGCAATTAAAGTATTAACGGTATCTGATGAAGCATAACCTATACCAGTTACTGAGACACTACTACCTTTGTACATGAATGGAGAAGAAGAGGGTAATTTTGATGTTGCATTATATCCATATAATGTACCGATAATTGTGAATGGTCCGGCAATCGATGTAGTAGCAAAAATTGTTATTTTACTTATATTTGCTGAACTATCCATTACAGTAAACGCGACACCCGCTCCATATGTAGGTGTGATCGATAATCGATACGTATCGATGGGAATAGGTTCGCCAACATTGATCGAAATACCATCGGGACCATAAGTCGGACCTGGAGTTACTAAGGCAGTACCACTGGTCGTATCTAATAATGACGTAGGTGTCAACGCAGTATTACTACCAGAAAAACTGATTGCAGGAATTGGATTTGTAAGCACGGCAGACCATACTCCGCCCGCAGGACGAGTCGTGGTACCAATAATTGGAACTACGCTGGATAAAGTCGCTTGAACACTATTGGATGAAGAATAAACCCAATTGACCGTACCGGGACATGAATCACATTCTGCTACTGCAGCATAACCAACACTTGGTAAAATCTTCCAACCAGCTAATCCTACATCGAACGATACCGCCGCTACTTTATTTGCTACAGTTATATAAACTCCTGCTGCAATACTTTTCGAAGAAGATATAGTGGTTGTCGGGAGTAAACTAGGCGTAGAAATATTATATAAGGATAATCGTAATGTATAGTAACCAACTTTAGAAGCTTGAATAAGTATATTGATCGTGGTTAATATCTTATTAGTACTAATACTATTATTTAAACGGAAAATTACAGCTTCAGCACCACCAAGACTAAGAGTTGTATTTGCACCAGTAATCATCGGTTTCTTGACCATGACAGAGTTAGGAACTAATATACTATTAGCTGGAGGTATAATACGTGGTCCCCCTAGTATCGATAAAGCTGGAGTACCATACCATGATGGTAGTACCGTCCAATTTCCGTATATAGAAGAATTATAATTAGTTATTCGACTAAAGGCTGAACCAATCGTAAAAGTACCAGGATTATAAGCATAATTTGTCGCCGCATTTAATCGAAGCGTACCAGCACTCGCATTAGTATAAAAAACAATGGAATAATATGTACGAGGTTCTAATAATGGCCAAATTTGTGGACAGAAAAATGTAGCAGTACTAACCAAAAACGATAATGGGAAACCACGATTAATAGATGCTTCACTAATATAAATTGATGAAGACGTAGAGATAATTTGATTATTAACTATAACCGGTACAGTAGGAACACCGGTAATATTCGTTGCTTTCCATAATTCGGCAGTTACATAATATGGTCCCACAGCTGTGGTAGTTAATATAGTTGTAAAACCAATAAGTGGTACTTTACCTAATGGATCACTACTGAAACTTATAGCACTTGCATTCGATAATGGTAATAAGGATAATGTACGAGATGTATAAATTAAGTTATTACCAGAATTATCAGCATAAGTAATACGTACCGGTTTTGGTACTTCACCAGCTAAGATACATGCACCAATTAACGATGCAGTTGTAACCATATCATTCCATGTACCCGTTGAATTACCTTCTGAACTAAATCCAGAAACAGCGAATCCAGAAGTGCTACTAGTGACTCCGCCTGTTGCATACCGCCAAATAACAGCACCAGTTGTGTCAGTTGATGTTACAACTATCGCAAATGATCCACCAGAAAGTGAAGGCCAAGACGATGGAGCTATCAAGAATTGAATAGGATATACGGTTCCTGTTACCATGGATTGTATAACTGTAATAGGAATCGCAGATGGAATTGGTGCACGAGGGCTACGTACAGCTGACCATAAACTAGCGGTAAAAGTATATTGACTAGCAACGGTAGTCGAAACCATAATTGTAAACGATGTTAAAGCCGTAGAACCCGTTGATAAAGGAGAAAATATTATTGCTTTCGCACCTGCAGCGGTGGCTCCTTGTAACGTAGCACCAGTAGTTGCCCAACTACTGAGACCAGCTGTTAAATCAATATATACGGGTTGTCGAGGTCCACCGCGAATATAAAATGCTAAGCCGTTCATATTGGTTTGAATTGCTCCCCATGCTGTAGCCGAAGTTTGGGTAACCCATCCAGAAGTTGCAAATGGACCAATAACAGTAGAATTATCAATAGCACGAAGTAATTTTACTTTACCACTTGTATCGGTACAAGCAATAACAATTGCGTATATGCCACTGAATAATGGTTGCCAACCACCAGTACCAACAGAAATACGGAAATTAACGCGGAATGGTTGTCCCAATGTTTTCGGTGAAGTTACCGATACTGATATAGTTGAGGAACCAGATACAATGGTAGAAGGTAATTTAGTACTCGCATCGGTACGATATAATGTCGCAGTAAACGTATAGGATGTACTAGATGCACCGGAAGCAATAACCGAAATTAAATTAATATTTGTCATACTTCCAGTATCACCGCGTAACAAAATAGCTACCCCTTTTGTTGCACCATTTAATGTTGGACCAGCCGAAGAACTCCAAGCGGTAACTTCTAAGGTATTATCTGCTAAAATTCGACTACGTATACCACCTAATATAGTAATACTACCAAGATAATCACGAGATTGAGGACTCCAAATATCTGGATCAGAATTAATTAATTTATTCGTACCAATTAGTTGGAAAGTACCAGCATTTGAAAAGCTAAGAGGAGCGGAAACATAGGAAACTTGTCCCGCGCATCCACTACAACTAATAACTACAGCATAACTTGCACCGGGTTTCAATAATTTCCAAATACCATCATTAGCAACATCAAAACCTATAGTGATAACTCCCGGTTCATTGGGAGCTACGATAGTAGAAACAATTTCGGTACATCCGGGTATCGGAGCAATTGGATTACGACCTCCAGGAGCCGCAGAGTACAACATAGCAGTAAATTCATATTCATCTAAACCACTAGTTGCATTACCACTTAATGTCATATTAACTAATACAGTTACGGTACGGATGGCTACTTCGCTAGAAACATCCGCAATAAATGATACTGCAACTGTCGGAAAATTTTCATCGTCCAACACCACTCCATAAGGAGAATAAAGGGAACGTGATGCGGTATTATCCGCATATAAACTGACGGCAGGACCACCCGCAATTAATACGGATGGAATACGAGTAGAAACAGTTTCTAAAGGAGTCCAATAACCGCTATAATAACTGGCTTGCGAAATAAAACCCATTATACGGAAACTTCCAGGATTACCTGTAGCACCCGCTTGCGTAGCAAAATTCCATCGCGTACTGTAAGGATACGAAATTGCCCGAATTATGATTGCATAAGGAGTCGCAGGATTAAGAACAGGAAAACTACCTGAAGGAATTTCGAATGTAACTATAAATGGAGCATTTGTACTCGTTTGTGCTGTTGCAGTAATAGCATTGGAAATTCGTCCATACGGTTGACGTCTTACCGGATCAACTGACCATAATTCCGCCGAAAATGATTGAGGCCACCAAGAGTACCAAGTTGTTGTTAATACTACCGATATATACGTTAATTCCACAGATGATATAGGATCTGAAGTAAATAATATACCTGCAGGCACTCTCCATCCATAATTAAACGTATAACCGGATAATGTATTCCAGGTGGTTTGATATAAAGTATTATCTAAATAAACAGTACTTGGAGGTGGACCTTGCACAACCATACCACCAACTGAATCAGCTAAAGTAACATTACTCCATGTCCAAGTATTGCCAAGTTGTATACGTTTTGTGAATCCATTTAAGGTATAGTAACCTAAAGTTGGAACAAGTGGTTCGGCAGAAGCGAACATGATATCACCATAGTAATCCGAAGATCGAACTACGATTGCATATGTGCGTGGTAACATTAATGGCCATTGTGCAGTGCTAACGGGAATGGATAATGGAATGATCGTACCGACAGCAATAGAGCTAACAAATAAATCCGATGTAGGATCAGCCCATTTTTGACCATTATCAATCGGAGCAATAGGTTTATATGTTGTAGCATTCGCACTCCATAATTCAAGATAAACACGGTAGGTACCTTGTTTTTTGGCACGAATATAAATGGTTATTAATTTTACTGCTACAATATTTGTATTACCAGAAGCTGTAAAAATAATAGCAGCTTTGCGATCTTGTGTAGGATCCCAATAATAACCACTTAATGGAATAGCTGATAAAGAGGTACTCCAACTACTTAAAGACCCTGTATTATCTAAATATGTTGTTGGAGATTTTTTCGGTAATTCACCAAGAATGGATATACCTGGTAAATTAAAGGTACGCGCATCACTCCATGCTAATGTCGGTTGAGAAACTATTCGTACTGTATTATTTACACCAATGGGTACAGTAACGTTAATAGCTATAGTTTTACTTAATGAATATGATCGTAAGGTAAATATACCCGAATTGGTTCCGTTACTATACAACCAAGTAATTGCATTAGTATTTAAGGTATCACATGAAATAACTACTGCATATGTACCAGTTACTAAACGATTCCATCCTAAATTCGTTGGATTGAATGTAACAATAGTTGGTTGATTATCACCATTGAAAGCAACGGTTCGAGTAATAGAAATGGATGATGTAACAGGTGAAGCAGGAATCATTAAGAAGGAATCCGCATGCCAAAGCGATAAAGTAAACTTATAAGAACCAGCTACTCGTACCCGTAAAGGTACGGTAACAGATGTTACTGCAACTGCTTGGGTCAATAATGTATCGAATACTACTGCAATAGCACCTGTTGCATTATTTGCTAAGGATAATCCGTTTGTTGGAGGATTAATTAATGATCCTACAGTATCTACATAGGTACTTAAACGAGCTCCTGCTACGATGACAATTGCAGGAACAGGAATGGAGGAAAATGTACCAAATGAATTACTACTACCTAATTGTAATGAAGTACCAACAATACGGTAAGAACCGGTTATATTAATATTTTCAGCTTTGCTACGTAATTGAACTTTACCATCTAAGCATGTAACGACTACAGCATACATCATACCAGGAGGTAATAGTGGCCATTTCGAAGCAGCAATGTCAAACATCACATTGAATGGTTCTTCTACATTACTAGGTTCTGGTCCAGCTAATGTACTAACAACATTAGCGGATGATACACGAGAGGTTGGAAGACGGGTACGTGCATCCACATTATATAACATAGCGGTAAATGTATATCCTGTTGGAATATTCGATGCAGCAGCTATTGTAATATTACTTATTTGAGTTGCAGCTACCGTATCCGAAATAAAAGTAACAGCTATACCTTTATTATAACCTAAAAACGACCAACTGTTTGAACCAACAGTATACGTGGCATTACTACTATCTAAAACAACTCGAGTACGAGGTTGTCCAATGATTGTTAAAGAAGGTATTTGGTCACGGCGAACAGGTGTCCAGTTTTTACCTTTATTTCGAGCACGCCACCACCACCAGTAATAATATTCATATTGCTCATTAGATGCTCCTACTAATTCAAACGTACCAGGATTAGTTGTGTTATATGCAGCATATTGATAAGTAACCCAATAAGGATGTTGGAAACATTGTATTACAACAGCATACATTTTATTTGGTGCTAAAGCAGGGAACTTATCATCGACAGCAAATGTTAATGTGGTAGGTTGCCAATACGACCAACCATAATACCATAAATACCACCAATAATACCAATTCCATGAAGGATTTAAATCGATTCGTACCGTTGTCGATCCTTCTACAGGTTTTGTAGGTAATTTTGTAGTACGATCAACTTCGTATAATGTTGCACCAAATCCATATGATACCCATGGATATGCAACTTTAACAATCATAGAAATAGAAATGGGTTGGGTCGCAGCACTGGGATCCGAACGAATAATTACGGCCGATGCACCGCCACCGTATCGCCAAAAATAAAAATTACGATCTGACCATACTGTTTGTTTTACAGTATTATCGTATGAAACATCCGAGCGATATGATGCGACTAATTGAATAGCTGGAATTATTTTTGTATTCGGAGTACTCCATTGAATAGGTTGCCACCAATATTGGGTTGTTTGGCGCACAGATGCTAATAAATCAAATTCACCAGTTACATCAACAGAAGCAGAATCTGCTAAATTCCAATATAAACCTGCATCACCGTAATAGTCACTTGATGTTATAACGATCGCATAAGTATTACCGAATAATATCGGCCATGTACTGGTCGGTACACCAATAGTAACCGAGAATGGTTTACCCACTTGATCGGGAGAGACATAAACATCGGTCATAGGATTAGACGAACTTGCACCGGTTGTTGCTTGGAATGTTGGCATATAATTTGTATCATTTGCTCGATATAAGGAGGCATAAAAATAGTGATATCCGGATTTTTTCGCGGTAACAATAATTGTTACTTTTGCTATTTGAACGGCATATAAAGCATTAGTACGGAATACTACTGCGGCTCCTTGACTTGTCGAGCGTAATGGAAAGAAATTATTACTGGAAAGAGCATTAGTATCATAATGTGTACCAGCACCTGTATTATCAAGAAGAGTAATACCACCGATACGTGGTGTTTCACCTAACACGGATATAGCACCACTTACGCGTCCATTAAGATTGGTAACTACTGTTTGCCAAACTAAACTTGGAACAACACGAGAAGTTGTATTTGTAATTGTAGAATTTATGAATGTGGTTTTTCCGGATGTTGCATTATAAAAAGGCGTAGAAATATTGGTACGAATTATGTCCGTAACCGTAAGATTGACTGATACACGAGCAACCAAAGTACCAAAACTCCAACTACCAGGATTCACAACGTTTTCATCATCAGCTAATACCCATGCAGTACTACCAGAATTATCACTACAAGTAATACTTAAAGCAAAAGTTTGGGAAGTTAATAAAGGAAAACTACCCGGTGAAATTTCAAATGATACAGTAGTTAATGCATTGGGAATAGAAACTACGACAGTTTTGGATAAAATTATGGAAGCTGCGCTGATAGCTGTTGGTAAGTTTGTAATCGAATTTGTATGCCATAGTGAAGCATTGAAATCGATAGCGCCGGTACGCGATGAGGTAACCACAATACTTAATGTAGATAAAGATACCAAGGTTGCCGATGATGTCGAAACTAACATTGCTAATGCTGTGGTCACATTATTCCAGGTTACTTTGGTAGAAGATGACGATAAAGAAGCAAGCATAGTAGTACTAGCGGTAGAAGCTGGTGTCAAGGATTGGAGCAAGCGAGTATTATAATTATTAGAATCAGATAATACACGAGGACCATTAAAAAATCCTGATTTTGTACGAGTAAGACCTTCCGTATTATCCGCATATACTTGTTGACGTTGAGAACCAATAATTCGAATTAACGGTATCAACAACGGCGAAGATGATGGTATGGTCCATGACGTAGCACTTAATTGTTTAGAAATTCCGATGAGACCGTAACTACCTAAATTTGTAAAATTCTTGTGTACGGTTAACATACTGACAATACCAGCTCCATCTAAACAACGCAAAACAATAGCATATTTACTATTTGCCGATAATAAGGGAAATTGCACAATTTCATTTAAGGGCATGGTAACAAAGAATGGTATATGAGTCATGTTCACAGCGGGGCCACCTAAAGCTGTTGTTCGTCCGGATCCTGGAACACGAGCGATCGGTAAATTAGAAGTAGCATTTACATTATATATTTCTGCTAAGAAAGTATATGCTCCGGCACGATCAGCGCGAGCATATACACCAATAGAAGTTAATCGAGTGGTAGATAAAGTATCCGCACTAAAAATAACTGCCCATCCACCTAATGCTCCACCAAATACAAGACTCTTACCGGAATTTGCAAATTCAACACTATCTAATCGAGTGCGTGTTTCATTAATAACACGAGTTGCATTCGCGGTACCATTCCAATAACGTTGCGTTACATTAACAGTAAATTTTGTCGTTAATGAAGCGAAAGTTGTATCGATATACGCACGGGTTCGCGGTCGACCAATTAATGTTAAAGTAGGAACATCATATTTACGTAATGTTTGCCAACCATTTACACCACTACACCATTTTCCACCATAAACATGACAATAATACCAAGACCAATAAGATGTAGTTGTTCGTTCTGTAGTATAACCCATAATAGTAAATGTAGAGGGATTGGTAATATAAGGTTGCTCATAATTCCATGCTGCATAATAAGGATAATTATAACATCGTAAACGAATCGCATAATATACACCAGGTTTTAATGTACCCCAATTATGAATAGGTAAAACTGGCATGGTTAATTGGATAGGAGTATTATACGACCAACCATAATACCAGTAATAATATGACCAATCCATTTGAACAGAAGCAATAATTGTCGATGAATTCGCAACTAATGTAGTTGGTTTCATAGTTTTAGGATCAACATTATATAATTGGGCTGCAAATTGATACGGTAACCAAGGATATGTTATGGTAACGATAGAAGTAATAATACTTAAATCTACTTCCGATGTACTATCCGCTTTAAATACCACAGCTCCACCACCATTATTATTCCACCAATAATACCAATTATAAAATGATTCCGCTCGATTAGTCCAACGTTTAGCTAAACCAGTATTATCAAGATAAACGTGCGAGCGGCTAGTACTGGTTAACGTTAATGTACCAATACGGGTAGTCGACGGAATACCCCAGGCGTTATATCGTCCTTGCGTAACAAACGCATTAATTTTGTATGTACCATAGCTTTGTGGTTGAGCAGAATTTGCATATACCCATTGAACATCTCCCATACTGTAATATTTATCACAATAAGTATTATAATAGTAACAATAATAGCCATAAGGCCACCAACCATTGTAATCATTCGAATTAAGTACAATAGCATATGTACCAGAATACAATACGGGCCATTGACCGCTACCAACCGTAATTGTTACCGAAAATACTTTGTCAACACCGGTAGGACCAACGTATACTTCTGTTCTTGGAGGAGAACGAGATAAACCCGTCGAAACTTGTTGTAAAGGAACAAACGTAGTCGCATTAGCGTTGTACAAGTTGGCAAAAAATTCATAATTACCTACTTTACGAACTCGAACTTGTATAGTAACTTCTTTTAACGCAACAACGGCTGTTGGATCAACCGTAAAAACGATAGCTCCTGCTCCACCATAATGCCACTTAATACCAAATCCATCTTCTTCAGACCATAAAGTATTAGCTTCATCATTATTAGCCCATACAATTTCTCGAGAGCGTGGCATTTCACCTAAAATTTGTACCACAGGTATCGTACCCGGGATATCACTATAATTACCCCAAGGATATACAATGGTATCTGTACCATTAATATTTTTACGAGGAATAATTGTCATATTTTGTTGACGAGCAAATCCGGTTAACGCAAATGCTCCACTATTTTCGACAGCACTATCACTTAATACCCAAGCTAAATTACCCGCTGTATCAGTAGTTGTTAATACAATGGCAAATGAATTTTGCGAAAGTAATGGGAAAACACCAGGAGTTACAGTAAATCCAACGCTGAAAGGTTTATTCGCAATTGTAGCAGATGCGAATACACTTATTGATTTAGCTGCTGTAAGGGGATACGATGGTAAATTTGTATCTTTATTGGTTGCCCATAACGTTAAAGTAACTCGATACATACCTGGTACTTTTGCTTGTAACATTACAACAATATTATTTACTGATACCCGCATTATTGGAGAAGCACTAAAAATTACAGCGAGACCTCGAGGTACCGTAGTATTAGAGGTAAAAGGTTCAATGTTTAAGCTATAACGAGATAATGATGCAGAATTATCAGCATATATTTGCATTCGCGAACCACCTTCCATTTGAAGTGCGAGCGTGGGACCTGAAGTAGTAAGAGTATCAAATGAATATTTCGATAATTGTTTCGATACACCCAATAACGCAAAAGAATAAGAATTATATACCGCATTTGGTGCATATAACCATGATACACGTCCTGCGGAATCTAAGCAATTTATAACAATAGCAAATCGACCATCAGCGGGTAATAAAGGATAGGAAAGTGAAGAAGGCACCGTTATAGTAACAGCAAACGGAATATCGGTCATATTCGGAGCAGGACCAGCCAATGCAGATATTGGTACTGCTCCTGGTAAAGGATTAATAGGAATATTTGTAACTGGATCAATTGACCATAATTGAGCAGTAAATGTAAATGCCGTTTCTTCAGTTGCTAAGGCCATAATCGAAATGGATGTTAATTGGGTCGTTGATACAGGGTTCGACGAGAATATTACTGCATATCCACCGCTTGCACCATTTAATACTACACCATTAGTATTATTAGCTACGGTTAATTTTGAGGTTACATCAGCATATGTAGCTCGAGACGGTTTACCAACTAATGTTAATGTCGGCATACGTCCGGCATCCATGGGTGACCATACATTACGAACAAATTGACAATAATATTTATATCCCCAAGCACAATAAATATTATACCAATAATACCACCAATAGGCTGGTGATTGTTCAACATATCCTAATACTGTAAAAGAACCAGGATTTGTAATGTTCGCTTGTTGCATATTCCAAGTTACTGCCCATGGATAATTTGTGCATTTAAGTAATATAGCATATTTTACACCCGCTTTAACCGACGGCCAAATATTTTCAACATTAAAGGTAACTACACGGGGTTGCCAATACGACCAACCATAATAATAATCATACGTAATAGGTACATTAGCGATTGCAGTTGTTGAACCTTCGACCGGTAATAATGGTTCATTAGTTAAAGGATTTACCGAGTATAATGTTGCAGCAAATTCGTATTGAATCCATGGATAAACTAATGTTGCAACTATCGAAACGGTAGTTAATTCCGTATCGGCCGTTAAATCTGATTGGAAAACTACTGCAGATCCTAAATTATAGGAATTCCAAGTATAATGTGAACTTGTCCATCGAGTACCTAGTCCGGTATTATCATGTACAACTCGTGATGGGGAATTTGCTTGGAATGAAATTGCGGGTATTGCATTAGGATTACTTTGTGGTTTACCCCATGATTGCCAATTAATCTGTGGAATATAGGCTTGTAATTTAAATGTACCGGTATCTTCTACAGCTGGTTTTGATAATGTCCATTCTAGATCATTATACCACCATACATTTGATGTAATTACTAATGCATATGTACCACCAAACATTATGGGCCAATTTCCGGGAGGAATAGGAATTGTTACAGGAATAACTTGTCCAATCGATGATGGACCAATAAAAATATCAGCATTCGCACCTTGAGCAGCCCACCACCACCAGATATCCGTACCAGTAGATATTTTTTTGTCCAATTTCAAATGAACTTGAATTTGCTGAATATAAACTTGCAAAGAAAATATAATTACCCATACGACGTGCCTTGACATATATGGTAATGGAAGATATAAGTACGGTATTTAGAGGATCCGATGTAAATACAACCGCATTTCCGTATCCAGTTGTACGAAGAATATATCCAGATCCGCTTGTTTGGTATGTACTAGCTACAGCAGTATTATCCGCCCAAACAATACTTCCTTTACGAGGCGAACTACCTAAGATTAAAATACCTCCAACGGTACCAAGGGTTAAATTTTTCCAATCACCATTATTTTCTTGTTGAGCCATACCAAGTAATGTAAAGACACCAGTATTGCTAGAACTTAAATCTTGGTTTGTCCATGCTACCCCACCTCGTTTATCATCAGTTGATAATATAAGAGCATAAGAAACTGTTGATATCATGGGCCATACACCAGCACCGAAAGCAAATTGTACTGACATTGGCGTATTGGCGTTTGTAACAACAGTTTTTGCGGTTAAAATGGCCGAATTTTCTACTTGTGCGTATGGTAATCCGGTAGCATAATCAACACTCCATAACGATAAATGGAAGGTATACACATCAGGAACATTACATTGCACAATAACTGAGATTGATGACAGTGGAACCACAGCATCAGGAGCTCTAAATAATAATGCAGCAGCAAAATCTTTACCGGTTAATTTGGTACCATTATTTATACCCATTAATGTTAAGGCAGCGGTATTATCCGCATACATTTGTAATCGTGGACCACCTTGTAATAAAATAACTCCTAATGGTGATGTTGTACCCAAACCAAACGAAGTAGGACCTAATTGCGGCATAATAGATATTATGTTAAATGGGGAGCCATTACGTACAGTAGAATGGGCATCTAACCAAGTAATAATATTTGCTGCATCCATACAAGCGATTACAATACCATACTTGCGTCCAGCAGGTAATAAAGGCCAACCATTAATAGGTATACTTACTTTAAATGGTAACGCTGAAGCATTTGGATTAGGTCCAGCAATTACTGTCATTATTGCCGATCCAGGAATTATATTGGAAGGATAGTCGGTAGAATTAACATCCCATAAGGAAGCGCTAAATGTAAAAGCACCGTTAATTGAAGAGCGTACCAAAAATGATACAGAAATTAAAGAAGTAGCACTCAACATATCCGCAGTAAAAATAATTCCATAACCACCAGATGCACCATTAAATACTCTTCCGCTATAATTACTTGACGATGCCCACGGTACAACATTGATAGCATCTCGAGATTTTACAATTCCAACGGTAACATTACTAGTACCATTCCAAATTTTCGTTGGAACACTAATATTATATGAATATGGAATACGAGCAACGGATGTATCCATATATGTACGTTGAGCAGGTAAACCAACCAATGTAACCGCAGGTAAATCATCGGTACTTAATTCATTCCATGCTTTATTCCAATTTATTGCTGTCCATCCCATAATTTTCGTGGAACCATATTGAACAATATCTCGTTGGGCGAAATTCATATAAACATAATAAGGATAATTATAACAATTAAGTACGATAGCATAATACATACCAGCATTTAATTTTGGAAAAAATCCTGGTGAAATAGATAAAGCAAGTTGAAGAGGTTGATAATAATAAAATCCAGCTGCCCACCATTGGTAATTATATGCTCCACTAGCAATTGCCGTTACGGTTCGACCATTATTTACGGGCACAGTAGGTCGTAAAGTATTTGGATCTACATGATATAAGGTTGCGGATAATTTATAATCTAACCATGGATATGTAATCGTTAATATTGCACCAAAATATGATAAAATAAGATCAGCTTCGTTACCCGTTTTGAACACAATCGCAGCACCTTGAGCATTCCAATAGTATTTCCAAAAATGGAAATTTCGTGGAGACCATCGAGGGGTATTCATACCTGTATTATCTGCATAAACAACACTTTGTTGAGCAGCAGTAAGTTTTACTACGGGTATTACATTAGGATTAATAATAGGTGCATTCCAACTATACCAATCTTTTTGGGTAGCAACAGCGCGAACATTAAACGTACCGTAGGAGGCGATATTCGAATTTCCATATATTAATGCGACAGCTCCATAATACCAATCATCGGTCGTAAACAGAATTGCATACGTATCACCAAACATTAAAGGGAAAGATCCAGGCGGAATAGTTATAGTGACTGGAAAAGGTTCATTAATTGCTGCCCCTGACACGTAAAAATCAGTAGATACGGTATTGGAACCGATTTGATATTGAATTGCGTAATTACTACTATTTGCATTGTATAATTGAGCGTATAATGTATAGGAACCAACACGACGAACACTAACCATAACCGTAACAGAATCTAAAACTACCGTAGCTGTAGGATCTGAGGTAAAAATTACAGCTACACCCCGTCCTGCCGTACGAATAGTTATACTGTTTGATGATGTTAATCCTGACGCAAGAGAAGCATGAGCCGTTAATGACGCAGATGTATCAAGATACGTTAATCGATTATCTCGAGGCATTTCTCCTAACATCATCAGAGTTGGCATACTACCGGTGCGAACGATAGGTGTCCAAATATTTGTCATAATTGTTTTTAGAGTGCCATTTATAGTACTAGAGAATGGTCCCCAATATTGCGAGGTATACGATAAGGCAGCCCAAGTACCAGCATTTACTACGTTACTATCACTTAATATCCATGATACACCGATATTGGTACAATCCATACAAGAAACAACAAACGCATAAGTATGGGTCGTAAGTAAGGGTAATACGCCAGGACCAAATGAAAATGATAATGGCTGCACAAGATTTGCGCTAGTCGAAGTAATACGCTTAGTTAGAACCGCTGCAGAGGGAACAGGTAACGATGGTAAATTTGTACTACCATCGACATTCCATAATGTTAATTTCATGGTGTATGAACCCGTAGTATTACAAGATATCATTAGAGCTATTGTCGATAAGGAAACAAGATTTGCTTCGTTAGCTGCTACTAATACAGCTATTCCTTGATTAGCACCAATGGGGAATAAAACACGAGTTGTATTAAGTAATTTTGCAGGAACTTGACCAAAATTTGGAACATATCTTGTTAATCCAGCACTATTATCAAAATAAATTTGTTGACGAGGACCACCAGTTACAATCATAGCGGGTAAAGGACGAGTAATCGTATTATTAGTTATTTTTATTGACATACTCGATTCCCAAGATCGTTCACTTATTTGTCGAGCGATATTTAAAATTGTATATGAACCCGTACTAGTACTGTTGGTGTGCATATCCATAAATTCCACAGTTCCAGCCGAATCTAAACAACTAACTATGATTGCAAAACGGGATTTTGATGGTAAAATAGGCCAAAGTGCTGAATCTTCGATCGGAATAGTAGCTCGGAATGGTAAATGAGTTCGATTAAATGTTGGTCCAGCTAAGGCCATAGCAATACTTGTACCGGGGACCATAGTGGTCGGTGACAACGTAATAGGATCAATATAGTATAATGAAGCTGTAAACGTGTAACTTTGTAAAATGGCAGATTTTACTAATAAAGTTACAGCTGTTATGGTAGTAACACCGATAGGATCAGCTTCAAATGCAATTGAATAGGAAGGTGTATTTCCATTGAAAAATCGACCAACAGTAGTTGTACTGTACATCATACCGTTTTGTGTATTATCAATAAACGAACGGGTTCGTGGTTTACCTAATATAGATATTGTCGGGACATCCAAATCTTGTACAGTGGTCCAAGTACCAACTTTATTACAATATTTACCACCGTAGTATGTACAATACCATGGATGATAATAATTAGTTAATTCTGTGTGTCCAAGTATAGTAAAAGTACCATATTGCGTAATATTTCTTTGTTGATAATTCCATGTTGCATAATAAGGATAATTATAACAAGTTAAAACAACAGCATACATCATACCAGGTTTTAAATTCCAACCTTTACCATCTGGAATACTAATTGTTAATGGAACGGGTCGATAATAAACCCAACCAATGTATGGATCATATCCAGAATTTAAGGATGTTATAATAGATGAAGCTCCCGCTACCGGAGCAATAGGTAATAAAGTTGAAGGATCGACAAAATATAAAGTGGCAGCAAATTGATATGTTAACCAAGGATATACAATGGTTACAATACTCGATACTGCAGTTACCGCGACATCAGCATTATCATTTTGGAAAACTACCGCACTTTGAGTTTCTCCATACCATGTCCACCATTTCCATCCGTCCGAACGCCAACGAGATTGTCTAGCGGTTGTATCGGCATATACTACACTTTTAGATGCAGCAAGTAATTGCATAGCAGGATATTTGGTGGTATCCGTAGCTTTCCAAGTATTATAAGAAGCTTGAGGTGTAACGGCTTTTAATTGGTAACTTCCTGCAGTCTCCGCACCCGCATCAGCCCATAACAATTCAATATTACCATTTGCAAAATAACGATCGCAATATGATTTCCATCCGTAATAGTAACAATAATAACCATAGGGCCACCAATCTCCGTATCCATTATCAGAAGAAGTTAGTAAAATAGCGTATGTACCACCATAAAAAATAGGGAAATAGGAAGATGGAATATTGATTGTTACTGTAAATACATTATCTACTCCTGCAGGTGGCACATAAACGGTAGACGAGGGAGGTGTGCCAACAGCTGTGGAAGAAATAATAGTAGGAGTATAACTTGTTTCGTTTGCTTCATATAATGTGGCTGAAAACGTATAAGTACCATATTTTTTAATTCGAACAGAAAATCGGACCGATGATAAAATTACCGTTTCTGTTGAAGAAGCGACAAATGTTGTAGCGATACCAAAGCCAGTGGTGCGTAAAGGAAATCCTTGTTGAGTACTATCGTATGTTAGACTATAGGAAGAAGTATCTGCATAGATTAGAGGTTTTGAGCGAGGCATTTCCCCTAATATTAATAACGACGGTACACCACGCGATGCAATATTAAGTAATGTCCATTTTAATGATGTTTCATTTCGTGGTACTAATGACCAAGTTACAACAGGTACAACGGTACCATTAATCGTTTGGCTACCAACACTGGTAACGTTATCGTATTTAGTTATAGTACCAACTGTTAATCGATAAGTATTACTAATTGCTACAATACCGGTATTACGACTATTTATATCCGCGAATACCCACGAAACAAGGCCCATAGTATCAGTAGTAGAGAGAACTAAAGCAATACTGGTGGTTGTTAAGGCTTTCCATGCTCCAGTTCCCACGGGGAATGAAGCTGAAATGATTCCACCACCAGCAGGAAAATTTATTTCTACTTTTAATCGTGCAGCTCCAGGAACTGGTTTCCCTGGAACACGAGTACGACTATCTACAGTGTATAAATCAAGATAAGCCATATAAGAACCAGCACTCGAACAATTTAAATATACAACAATGTTAGTAAACGTTGCTAATGTCATTTCGTCTGGTGTTAAAATAATCGCAACACCATTAGATCCGGAGGAGGATAATGAAATTCCATCCTTACTGTTGTATCTGGTCAACGAAACTGTATTATCAGCATACATTTGCATACGCGCTCCACCGATTAAGGCAATTGCTAAGTTAGAAATATCAGCTAATGGTGGAGAAAATGTATCTACTCCTATTTGTTTCGAGATACCTAATACAGAATAAGTCCCTACTGCTGACGCATTTACATGAGCTTGTAACCAAGATACTGCATTAGCACCATCTAAACATTTTATTACGACCGCATATACACCACGAGCCGGAAGGAAAGGCCAAGTTGTTGCAGCTGTATTCATCGAAAATCGAGCGGTAAATATCATTGATGAAGCACCGGGAGTAGGTCCAGCCATTGTTGTTGCAGTAATTACTCCGTTCATTGGATTTGTTGGGGTTCGAGTTATTGCATCTACTTCCCATAATTCTGCACTAAACGTAAAGGAACCGATAATTGTAGAAGTAGCCATTACATTTATTCCAGTAAGTTGAGTAGTTGCCATATTATCGGTCGAAAACATTATCGCATATCCACCCGTTCCTCCCGTAAAAACGGGTCCAGTTGTATTACTTTTCGTACCTTTCGCGGTAATATCTAAATAGGTACGAGTTCGAGATTCACCAGCGACGGTTATAGCAGGAATAATATCAGAATCAATATTCGCCCACCCTGGTGGATTTTTCATCCAATAAGGATAATTCATATATCGACTAGAACCAATTATTGTAAACGTACCAGGATTAGTTGCATTAGTAATACTTGGATTAATACCAGCATAATATGGATAATTACCACAAGTAATAACAATAGCATATGTTGTACCTGCTATTAGAGATCCCCAAGCACCAGGATATACGGCAAAATTCACCGTTACGGGTTGATAATATTGCCAACCAAAATATGGTGACCATCCTGGATTTGCAGATGATAATATGGTATTGGTATTCGGTACAGGAGTAGTAGGTTTTGATGTTACCGGATCTACATAATATAATGTAGCCCCAAATTCATATTTGAGCCAGGGATAAGTAAGCGTAGTAACAACAGCGATCATACTAATACTAACGTCCGCAGTAGGATCTGCAGTAAGCAATATTGCATACGGACTTAATCCATATTGATTCCAGAACGTAGTCGAAGTAGGACTCCATAACGTTTGTAAACTTGCAGTATCCGCATATAAATTAGTTTTTGAACGAGATTGAATTTGTAATGTCATAGTTTTTGAAAGATCAACATTACCAAAGGTATTCGAACTAGTTTGCGGAACATAACCAAATACTTCGAATGTTCCGGTTCGTTGTGCCGTCGTACTAGCAAATAACCATTCTATACTACCGGTTGGATTACGATAAATACGACAATAATCTGCCCAACCATAATAATAACAATAGTAGCCATATGGCCACCATTCACCAGTTGCCGCATCACTAGACCATAAAGACATACCATAAGCATCACCATACATTAAAGGAAATGCACCTGGTGGAATACTAATAGTTACAGAAAGGGGTATATTTAAAGCTGCAGTACTTACATATATATCAGTCGATGGAGGATCCCGAGAACCAGCATCCGCAGGCATAATCGGACTAAATGATGTATCGTTCAAATTCCATAATGCAGCATAAATAGTGAATGAACCTTCCCGTTTGAATTTCATCATTACAGTGATGGAAGTTACTTGCGTTACAGCAGAAGGGTCCGAGCGGAAAAGAGCGACAGAGCCACGATAATTGGTCATAAGATTAATTCCGCTAGAACCAACCGATGATAATGTAGCCGTAGTATCTGCATACGTTATAGGACGATTACGAGGTGTCTCACCTAATACCATAAATGCACCAGGTAAGGTTTTCAACGTATCTATTTGTTTCCAAGAATAAGTAAACGTCGTAACTGTATCTAATTTCGTAACATTAGAGCCAATTACCATACTTTGCACAGTCGTAGTATTAAAAACACCACTTTGTTTTGCCATTAAATTATAATTGAAAATATTAGAACTTTTGGCCATACCATCCGAAGTGGCTGATATCCACATTAATGATCCCGTATTGTCGTCACTATTTACAACGATAGCGTAACTAACTGTACTTAAGAAAGGCCATCCGCTACTGGGTCCAATCGGATAGGTAATACTTTGGGTTTGATTACTTGCTGCAAAAATAACTTGTTTTGTTAATTTTCCAGATCCTGGTATAATTTCTGTCGGTAATTTAGTTAAACGATCTGTAGCCCAAAGTGTACTATAAATTGTGTAAGTACCAGCTACAAGAGCTCGTACATAAATGGTCAAGGATGATAATTGTACTGAATAAATACTACTAGCTGTAAAAACTATTGCGGCACCATTTAATGAACCATTAACAATATGACCGGCTTCAGTATCATAAGAGGTTAATGCAGCCGTATTATCTGCATAAATTTTTAATCGTGGTCCAGATGAAACAACTAAAGTAAGTAAATTAGAATACGAAATATTATTCCAAGAAATACTACCGGTACCAATAATTTGCGTTGCAGAACCAATTAATGTAAATGCTCCGGCATTACCAGTTGTTGCATTTTGGTATAACCATAGTAACGAACCATCAGCATCTAAGCAAGAAATCACAATTGCATACGTAGATGACGCAGGTAAAATTGGCCAAGAAATAGCACCAGTTTCTAAATTAAACGAAACAGTAAATGGTGTAGTTGCTGACGTAGCAGGAGGACCAGCTAATGATTGAACTGCATTTGCTCCTGGTACTTGAATGGTAGGTAAACCACTTATTTTATCAGTATACCATAATGTTGCAGCGAATGTATATGACTGTGCTTTCGTAGCTTGTGCCATAATTGTAATTCCATTAATATTGGAAGAAGCTAAATCCGAGCGAACAATCATGGCAACTCGTCCTTCTGCTCCATTAAGAGGTATTCCATTATTTATATTGGATACACTACCACCATTACAATTATTTACTACTAATCGTGATCGCGGACCACCGATTAATGCAATATTCACAACATCCATATCGGTAAGATCGGTCCATTTATTGTTATTGTTACGAGCCGTCATACCAATAACATCCATGGTACCTAAATTTGTAATATTGCGGTGGGCATAACGCCAATAAGCCCAATATGGTCGATCTGTTACTTTGATAGCGACCGCATATTTCAATCCTGGTTGTAACGCTGGCCAAGCTCCTGGAGGTATAGAAATAGTAATAATAGCATCTTGATATCCCGGTAAATATATCGCAGTAGTAACTGCAGTAGAATTAGGTAATATTGATAATGGTAAATTTGTAATAGGATCAGTACCCCAAATGGTTGCCTCAAAAGTGAAGGTAACCCAATTAACAGGTTGCATAACAAATTTTATAGCGTTTAATGATACGGTTGCTCCCGAATTATCCATCGAAAATACTACCGCCGTAGTTGAATAAGTATAATGGGTATACCAATACCAGTTGCGGGTAGTATAAATACTTTGCATTGCACTATTATCGAGATACACAAATGATTTAGAATTAGCAGTGATAGAAAAAGCCGGAAACATGGAAGGATCGGTTGTTTTATTTGTAAATTGACCAGCAGTAATACCATTACCTGGAGCGACATTTCGAACTTTCATAGTTCCTTGCACTGCTACATCTGAAGAAGCTAATTGTAAACTTACCATACCAGTAGTACTTGACGACCATATATTAATGGCATAAGTATTACTGAATAATAATGGTATCGAACCAGCCGGTATATTTATTACTACCGGTATAGGACGATTAACAGACCCAGAAGAAACATAAATATCTGCTGAAGGAGGATTTGCCGATATAGTAAGATCATCTAACGGTAACATATTAGTCATGTTAACACTATATAATCGCATATAAATATTATAACTACCTGTTGCAGCAAAAGAAGCAATAACTGTGAATGAGGACATTTGTACTGGTTCGGAGGGATCCGAATCTAATATAATACCTAATCCATTTTTATCACCTTTAATAATCCATGGATTATTAGTATTAAAAACACTTAATGCATGTGTACTGTCATAATACGTCAAACGAGGAAGACGAGGTGCATCTCCAAATATTGCAACGGTTGGTAAACTAATAGAAGTTGGTTTAGACCAAACATTATTCGTATTAATAGCCCATCCTTGAATACCAAATAATCCACGAGAAGCTGAAGCTGTTGCATCATCTGCATACACCCACGAAATAGCTCCGGATTTATCACTACTGGTAATGACAAATGCATAATTATATGTTGTTAATAAAGGGAAAGTACCAGGTACTATGGGAAACGTAACAGAAAATACACTGTTGGCCCCCAAACTCGAAGCAGGTTGAATAATAGAATTTGACGTAGGAACTTTACCAATTGGTAAACCCGTATCTTTGGAAGTATACCATAATTCCAGAGTGAACAAGAAATCGCCAACCGTAGTTGATTTCAAAATTGCAGTGAATTTTGTAATTGAAACAAGATATGATGGATCCGATTTTATAAGTACCGCTAACATTGGAGTAGATAATGTTATGGATTGACCTAAATTATTATTATTCCATTTGGTAAGAGAAGCAGTCGAATCTGCATACACTTGACTAGTCCCACCACTAATAAATCGCACTGTTAATGGTGTGGAACCGGAAATAACAGAGCTCCAAGTTTCCACATTATTAGTGGACGATACTAATGATGACCATCCCATGGTTTTAAAAGTTCCACTTATTGGGACAGTAGTATTCATAAAGGACCATCGCACAGCAGTACCACAATCCAAACAACGAATCACCAAAGCAAAATATTCCTTTGGAGGTAAAGTTGGCCAAACGTTAGAATCACTTAAACCAAACACAACAGGAAAAGCAGCCGTAGGATTTTCGATACGTGCAGAAGCTAATGTTGAAACAACAGGAGAATTGGAAACTATGGTTTGAGGTACAAGTGTATTTCTATTTACGGAGTATAAACTAGCAGTAAATGTAAAGGAAGAAACTTCTGTCGATACAGCCATGACACTAACTTGCGATAAAGTTGTTGTACTATCATCAGTTAAAAATACTACTGCAAAGCCTGCCGATTCAGATAATATGACACCTTTCTGCGAATCAGCAGTTTGACCAGCTAAAGTATTATCAGCGGCTGAACGTGTACGAGATGTGGCACCAACCCATAAAGCTATAGTACCAACATTTACATCACTCAATGGTTTCCAAGTAGTAGCTGAAGCATAAGAAGTAAATCCACGTAATACAAATGGACCAGTATTTGTAATATTTGGTTGAGCAAATTGCCAATAAACTTCACTTTGATAATTTGTAGATGTTAATGAAATACAATAACTTGCTCCAGCTTGTAGAATAGGCCAAGAGGTCGTCGTTACCAGAAGCGATCCATAGACACTGGAAGATCCGGTACCAGGGAAATTTACCGATATATCGACCGCATCGGGTATTTTGGATAATGGTAAACCACTTTTCGTATCCACGGACCATAATGATGCCGTAAACGTATAAGCACGACTATATGCAGTTGCAACTATTATTAAAAATGACGATAACGAAGCAGAACTTGAACTGTCAACACTAAACGAAATAAAACCGGTATAATATCGTACATTATTCGGTGCCACTTCGTAGAAGTCGAAAGAACGAGCAACCCATCGGCTTTGACCATCCGTATTATCTAATACTAATGTTTGTGCGGGACTTGACCATATAGTGATTGCCGGAACATAACTCGTATTAACAGCTTTATTGGCGAACCAGTTCGTAGTGTCACCGACTGATGCTACTGCAGCACGAATTTTAACATTGGTCGGTTGACCGATATCCACATATGCACTACGAGCTACTACTATTGGATCTGCTTGGTTTGTTACATCTGCATTTAATACTATAGCATAATTTGCACTACTCATTCCACCAAATATAAGCGGCCACATGCCAACAGGAATTTGAATTGTTATTGGAATATCAACATTTAAAGCATTGGCAAAAAAATATGTTTGTTGTCCCACAACTGTTGTCGATCCTACGACTTTTGTAGTAGGTCGAAGATTCGAATCAGCGTTCCATATTTCAACGGAAGGAGTAAAGGAAGTAGTACTTCTTAAACGAAGAATAGCGGTTATTGCAGAAATTTGCACGGTTACTCCAATTGGAACCGTAAAAACTATACCAACTGCATATCCACCATTCGAAATTCTCCACCATGTATTGGAGTTCACGTTAAAACTCGCTAAATTAGCCGAATTATCAGCCGCGATAGGAATCAAAGCACCAGCCGCTTCTCCTTGCAATAATATGGTTGGTTGCGTAGATATAGAATTACTATAGGTAAAGGAAGTAGACGGATATGTAGATGATACCGATAAAGCGGAACCTATTATCGATATAATTCCTTTATTCACTACCGTTGACGAAGCATATTGCCAAGTAACGCTACCATCGTTGACCGTTGAAGTTACAACAAAGGCGTATGTATAGGATCGCAATAAGGGTAATACACGAGGATTAACCGTAAATGTAACAGGTATTACAACATTGGCCGTATCAAATTTCACTGTTGTACTCAATGTAACGGTGGTACTAGAAGGGATAAGAGGAACCTTGGTAGTGAAATTACAAATCCATAGGGTTGCTGTAAACGTTACGGTTTGGCTTGGGACTGACGATGAAAGTAGAATAGAAACTTGGGTGATAGGAACCGAAACAATAGCCGGGACATTGAAAACAACTCCGATTGCACCTGTACTTACGGACCAACTTTGACCACTACCCGCATTGAATATACTAAGGGAGTTTGTATTATCTGCGTATAATTGATACTTTGCTCCGGATATTAATGTTACTGAAGGAAAAACAGTAGAATCTAAGGTAGACCAACTATTAGCACTAGTTTGCTTGGATAAACCCACTATACTTACAGTACCAGAGATTGTGCCATTTACAGGGGCATAGTTCCAAGTAACCGCATTATTCGAATCTTGACAAGAAATTACAATTGCCCACATTGATCGAGCTGGTAATACCGGCCAAGTTGGAGTGGAAAAACTAACCGGGAATGGTTTGTTTGCAGCGGCTGTTCCAGCAATAACCGTTATAGTATTACCGACAAGGGACGTAGGAAGATTATTATTTACCAAATACAATGAAGCTCGAAACGTAAAAGATCCGGGAATAATGGAAGTCACGGTAATCGTTAACCCTGTGATAGGGGCAGCAGTTAACGGGTCTGCACGAAACAAAGCGGCAACTGCGGAATCAATACCACCAACAATTGTAACACCCAAATTATTAACGGACGTAGAACGTATACTATTATCCGATAACGTACGAATACGAGGATTACCAATTAATTGTAAGGAAGGTAAATATCGTTTATCAATACTACTCCAACTATTTAATGCATCTACCGATAATGTATTGGATTTTGTAGATACAGCACCTAATAGCGAAAATGTTCCCGTTTCCGTAGCATTATCTGCACCTGGTAACCAAAATGCATTATAAACTGCAGAGTAAATAACTAACGCATAAATTGTTCCGGGAGATAAGGGTGGAAAAGCATCTGAGGGAATTGCGAATGATACGCGACTGTATGTATAAATACCGCCTGTATATGCAGTGGTATAAACAGCTTTGCTACCAGGCACCTTGCGAGAAGGTAAACGAGTTTGAGCATCAGTATAAAACAAATATGCAGCATAATCAAATGCAGTTGTATAACTATCCTGATACATAAGGAACGAAATCTTATTTAATGTAACAAAAGAAGCACTATCTGATCGAAATATCGCAGCACGAAAATAAGCCGGATAATAACGTACTCCACTATATGACGTCGTATCTAAATAATTATTGAAGATAGATAGACTGCGAGTATTATCATAATAAACCACAGATGTTTCGGCTGCTCCAGCAATAGTCATGGAAATATTACCTGCAGAATAAACAAATGTGTACGTTGTACCGGTAACAAATCGTTGTGTACCAACAAAAGTTACAACTCCTCGCGAAGTAATACCAGACGGAGGAGCAGCAACTTTAATTGTATTAACAGTTGTCTGATCCGACTTAATTTCGATACAATAATATCCACTTGTCAAGGTTGGTACGATACCCGGCCAAAAATTAACGGTAACCGGAATAGGATTTTGTAAGCTTTTGGTATTTGCATATAAAAAGATACGACTTGCATCAGCCGGTACATTAGAACTTGATGTTACAGCAGCAATCGGTTTTTGCGCGATAGGGTCCCAACTAAATATGTTCGCCGAAATATAATATGCACCAGCGACAGTAGGCGTAATAATGACAGTAACATTATGTATATTTAATATACTCTTTTCATCAACTTTAAATATTTGATAAAGTGGATTACCAGAATGTAATGATAATTGATTATTCTTATTACCATATATACTATTACCGTATAAATTATCAAAGTACATAACCGGATTGGTTCGTGGAGTCTCTCCTAAAATTAATAATGTCCCCATTAACGAAGTCTGGACTGCATTCCACAAATATGTGCTAGTATTCCAATTAATTAAAGTTCCGGTAGTAAATCCTTTAATAACAAATAAACCTGTATTTGTCACAGAATTATCAGCATAAACCCATGATGCAGTATTATTACAATCAACACAATTGATTGTGATTCCGTACGTTGTACCTGATATAGGTAAAAATTTACCGCTATTAATTTCTAAACGTAATGCTGATGGTGTATTTGCTTGCGTAAATGTCATAGGTGGAGGAATAATGGAAACAGTTGATGATAATGCTTCGATCGGTACTCCAGTTACTGAATTAACAATCCATAAAGAAGCAGTAAAGGTATATGTAGCCGGAGCTATGGATGATGAAATCATGACGTAGATGGTACTGAGTGCTATACGATACGAAGCATCTGCGGTAAATAACATTAAGAGATATGTAGAAGAATTCGTAAAATTAGCACCATCCGTTCCATATTTCAGAAGGCCCATAGTATTATCCAAATATTGTGGTAAACGAACGGATGAAAGAATTTTTAATGATAACAATACATTGGCATTTATAGTAGACCATTGACCTGAAGAAAAAATACTATAACCCTGTTGAATAAATACACCATTATGCATCGATGTTGATGCTTCAGATAACCAACGTACGCTAGCGGTAGGATCATAACAACGAATAACAATTGCAAATGCGATTGAACCTCCAGATATCGGTGGCCAAATTCCCGTTAATGGATTTAACGAAATTGTGACCACAAAATCTTGTTTACCAGGTTCTGCTCCAGCTATCGCAATGGCAGGATAAGTATTCGCAATACGAGTGGTTGGTACCATATTACTATCCACATTATATAGTTCAGCTGTAAACTTGAAGGAAGAAGATGAAGTAATACTCGAAGCCATGAACGAAATAGAATTTATACTAGTTGGTAATGAGGGATCAGATTTTAATATAATTGCGATAGGTTTATCCCAACCATAAAATATCAAATCGTTGGTTAATATAGAATTACTTTTACTAATAACAAGAGATCCAGTATTATCCACAAAGTTATTTAAAGCACTTTGTGTACGTTTACCACCATAAATCATGATAGCAATGGGTCCAACATTTTCATAAATAAGGTCGGACCACGAATTCGCCGTTAAACGACCAGAAAATCCAATATACGTGAAGGTTCCATACGACGATACATTACCTATACCATATTCTAATTGAGCATAAGCTCCATAATTTGTAATCATTTGTAGAACAACGGCATAGGGTTTTGATGGTTGCAAACTAGGCCAGATATTTGCAGGAATAGGAAATATTAAGAAATATTCATAGCCACTTGTATACGTAGCAGAAGGTATAGTAACTTGCTTACCGATTCGTAGTGTTGGTTTTAAATAGGTTGTAGCATTATCAGGATTATTTTCATTTACTTCCCATAATTCTACTCCGTATGATACAATTACTGAAGAACCTCGTCCAAATATTGGTACCGTTATTTTATTAATATCAACTACCGAAGATGAATCGGAACGTATTACAATACTAAATGTACGTAAACTTGTTGAAAAATCATTAAAATAATATCCGTATCCTTGACGTGTTATACTCATACCATAAGTATTATCTAAATATACTTGACTACGCTGATTACTGGCAAATAATGTAAAAGCAAAGTTTAAATTTTTATTCCAGGTTCCCCAAGTTGGGGTAGCCGATTGTGCATTTGTAGAAACCAGACTACCACCATACGTAAATTCACCGGATGGTTGAACACCTTTCATTGCATATAAAGTTCGAATACTGGCAGATATGGTATCAGCCCATATACTTATACCATATGTACCCGCTGTAAGTTCCGGCCAAGATGTACATGGTATTACAAAACTGTAAGGAATTAATTTATTCAATACATCTTTGGGTGAATAAGTTGAATCGGAAACCGTAGAACCTAATTTTGTCCAGGTAGATGTTCCGGATAATTTATATAATGCAATATTTATAGTGAACGTAGACGATGAAGTAATTACTAACGATACCGTTACATTATCAATAATTAATTCTCCTAAAGTATCAACATTAAATACTTGCATTATATTATATCCTAATGCTTGATACGATGACATATTTGCTACCGTATTTAAACCAGAATTTTCGAAGTAATAATATCCCATAGTACGGGGACGACTACCTAAAAATAACAAGGTATTTTTTGTACTAAAATACGGATTATTCCATGTAAATCCAGACGTTGTTACTGCAGAATTAGCACCATTAACAGTAGCTAGAATATCAAAAATACCAGAATTTACCATACTATTATCTGCATGTAACCAAGTGATACTACCATCGTTTACGTTGCAAGAAATAATTATAGCATACGTTAATGATGTTATGGGTGGCCAAGCACCTTCAGATAATGAGAAAAATACAGGTTTAGTTTCTGGACCGAGTGTACTCAAAGCAGTCGATGTTGCAACAGCATTAGGAACAGGGGATATAGGAATTAATGTATCTGTATCAACAACCCATAATTGTGCTGTAAATGTAGCATATGTGGATCCTAAAGTTCGCGCCATAAACCCGAATCGTACTGGATAGGTACTTATAGTTGGTGAAGCTGAAAAAATAATTCCTTGATAAGGATTTTCTATTGTCCAACTATTACCGGTACCCGGAAAGGAAGAACCAGAAAATGCTAACGTATTATCCGCATAAACTTGTCCCATAAAGGGACCCGAAAAACGATATTGAGGTATAAAATTATCGACAATACTCCAACTATTCAAATTAGAATCACTAGAACGAGTACATGTTGCAACAAAATCAAACAAGGATGAATTGTCCGTCTTAGTACCGCTAACCCAAGTCATATTTGGTTCATTGGATTCCACAATGATCGCATATTTTGTGGATCCTCCGATAAATATAGGCCAGATATTTGTATCGAAGGACACAGATAGTGTTGATTTCGGAATATTTAATGTAGCAAATTGACGTAGACTTGAAACGCCAGGTATTGGTACAGTAGGAAGATTTGAAACAGAATCAACACTCCATAAACTTAACGTAAACATAAATGTTCCCGTAACTGCAGGAGCAACGACAAAAGAAAAAGATGATAATTGGGTAGGTAATAAAGTATCTGTGGTAAATATTACTCCGGTTTTATTCCCTAAAAATCCAACTCCATTAAAATTATTATTTGACGACGATATCGAATCCCCATAAGGCAACATTAGTGTAGGTCCACTAAAAATTATCGCAGGAATCATCGCAGGATCAGTGGTTAATGGATCCCAGCTTTCTGAACCTAATGAGGATCCTGTACGCCAAGATGATCCCAAGACAGTAAATGGGCCTCGTTGAAAGGATACTCCGTTTTTGGGTGATAAATACCAATATATTTCGGTTGGGTATCCAGGAGTATACACTGCAATAGCATATTTCTTACCTGTTTCCAAGCTTGGAAAATATCCTGCTGGTATATTTATAGTCACCCAATGATATGAACTATAATCGGATGGATATACATAGCGATAGGTACTACTACCAGCAACCGTATAGTTGGGTAAATTATTTATGGGGTCTACGTTCATTAATGAAATATCAAAATAATAATTGGTGCGAACGTTAATTGTATACAGAAACATGGATATTGATGACAAAACAATTGAAGTATATTTATCTTTCGGTGTTTCAAATACAATTGCCGCTTGATAAGTGGTACTAGTATCCATACGATAATTATTTCCTGCTAATGTTGTTTTACCGATTGACGTATCCATATAAGTTTGACGTTTAATTGCCGTACCAATCGTTATAGCTGGTACAGTATTATTTAATCCATAATAATTCGTACCATATTGTGCTACAAATCCTAAAATATTCATTCCACCCAAAACAGTAGCTTCGGGATGTGCAAAAGTCCATTGCGCAACACCAGTACTGGTATACAGTACTATACCATAAATATTTCCAGGAACAATATCGGGCCAATGCGCACTAGAAGGTACATTTATGGTCACCGGAGAAAAATCGGAACCAGACACATGGTATGCAGTTACTGTTGTTAATATATCGGTAGCAGGGGTACCATCAAATTTATTTAATGGTTTATACGTAACCGGATCAACGGAATAAATAGCGGCGTTTATGGAATAAGATGTTTCAGTCGTTAAACGTAAATATATTGTAATATTTGTTATTACAGTTACACTTAAAGGATCAGCAGCTAATATAATGACACCCGCCCCAAAATCACTTTTTTGCCAAGTAGATAACGGATATGAACCAGTACGAGAACTACCGATGTACATGAAAGGATGAAATAATGTACCAAATCCACTATTATCAACTACTGAATAACTAGTATCCACACTACGAAGTGATTCACCAATAATCATAATCGCAGGTACTTTTTCTGACGATAGTAAAGTCCAATTATTATAGATGGGAATATTTTGAACCGGATCCAAAGCTATACTTACCGATGATGACACTCCTAAAATAGGGTATATTCCTGACGAAACTGTACCCAAGCCTCCACTAAGTAATTGTATACTATTACAATTCATGGTTGATGTACTACTACAAGAGATTACGATTGCATAATTTAAAGCCGAAAGATATGGCCATGAATATGGAGGAATTCGATTATTGATAATGATTGGTTGATTTATTACATAATTATTTAATGTACTAGAATATGATGAAGCTACCGTAAACGTAAACGATGAAGAGCCCGTCGATCCTAATGATGGGTTACGAACCCTTACTAGAGGAACTTGTGACTTTCCTACAGAATATAAAGACATTCGTAATGTATATGTACCTGGTTCGGTTATTTTCATTGCTAACGCAATACTGGATATAGTGCCGGTGGCATAATTTACACCAGAAAAGATAACACTATAGGCACCCCCATTTTTAGCAAATATTCGACTACTTGAACCTATATTATTGAGAGAATCGGTATTATCCAAATAAGTTGTAAGACGTGGAATAATCATTAACATGGATGCTAATGGAATAGTATTTGCAGTTGGATTCATCCATCCTGTTGTACTGTCTTGTTGAGTCCAACCTTGAATCGTAAATATTCCATCGATATTACCATTCCAACCTAAATCTATACCACTACGATTGGAAGAAGGATTTGTATATAACCAAATATAATCAATGCCGGGCGTAGGATCAATCACACTGACTACTAATGCGTAACGAGTGTCCGATTGTATTGGGGGCCAGGATACGGTCGAGAAAGTTATTCGATATGCGTTACCGGGAGAAGCTAAACATTCTGGACCATTGGGGGAAACATAATTAGTTATCGGATTTGTCAAAAATGTACGTAGCATAGGAAAATTTGGCACAGGTACAGTAGGAATATTATTAATATCAACGTTGTATAATGATAGACCATAAATTGGCATACCAGTATCCACGTCACTCGACGTTAGCATAATTGTAAAATTTGTAATCGACCACACGCTACCTTTACTACCATCGGTTTGAAATACTAATGCTGCACTAGATACTGTAGTTGTTGAAAATGCAATTCCCATACCTGTAGTATCATAACGGGTTAATCCGCGCGTTGTATCGATCGCTGTATTAGAACGAGCAAAGGCTTGAATTCTCATTACCGGAAACATACCAACGAATGAGGACGTAGAAGCTAAATTATAAAATACGGACGAACTTCGATACCAAACCGAATGAGGACGGAATGCAGTATCAGTATGCGTACCCCTTACACTATCCGTACCAATATTCGTAAAATATAAGTAGGTGTACGACGGATAACTTGGTTCATATAACCGTATAGCGTATGCTGTGTTGGGAGATAATATTGGCCATTTTCCACCAACGTTAAATGTAATGGGATAATGATCATTGATACTATTAAGTATATTAGTATATGTAGCAACTTCTTGTGCACTGTATACGATAGACGCATCCGAAAGTTTAGCGATAGGGGAAAACGTGGTTACATTTACAGACCATAATTCAATTTGGGGACGATAAGCCGAATTTATATAGAAAAGCATGTCTAACGAAACTGTAGATAAATTTGTTTCAGCGACGGGATCAGTAATAAATACCATATACATATCACTGGTAGTACTATATGTATTTAACGCAGCATATGACACTGTTTCAATGATGGAATTACCGCGACCAACATCCAGAACAACATGAGGATTAGTAGTACGGGTAAAATTTCCTTCGAAAGTTACCGCGGGAACGACAGAGGAATTAAATGGTTGTAATATATTTCCACTATTATAATAACGGAAACCAATTACATTAAATCCTCCACCCAATCGCATTTCCTGAGGAATATTTGGTGCATAGATAATATTGTGAACAACAGTATCATCTTGACCATACAAAACGATTGCATACATTCGTCCTGGTTGTAAAGGAGCCATAAAATCTCCTCGAATGGGGAAAGTTACGGACATAATTACACGATTGATTGTACCAATACCGAATAATTTATCATCTGTAAGGGTTCCTAAATCTGATACAGTTGCATCACCCATACGTATATTTTTATCGATAGTTTTTGTATCGGGTAAAACAGAAAAAATACTTATTTTCATCGAGTTTAATGAACCAGCCGCAGTAGCAGGTACGCTTACGTATATCGTTACCGATTCTAAATACGACGCGGAATAAGTAGCATCGGTAGTAAAAAATATATGAATTGGATAATTTAATTTGAATCGTATACCATTATCTGCTCCGGTCCATATTGCGGTCGAACCAGCACTATTATCTCCTAAAATATTTGGACCAGGGCGAGGAATATCGGATAATAAAATAATGGATGGTACATTAATGGTGTTTAAAGTAGACCATTTCGTATTACCACTATCATCATTTGCGATACTAAATCCATCAATGTCCAGAAATAATGTTGGTGATGTAAAAGAAGAATTTACTAGACTTGTACCGGGTAACCATACCATATTAATAGCATTATTTGAACAAGATATTACAATAGCATAACGATAATTGTAAAATTTAGGGAAACTAGATACATGTAACGCAAAGTTAACTATGGTAGGGGTATTGGTTGATGTAATGGAGACAACAGAATTAATAGCATTATAGAGAACCGAACGATAAACCGGTAAGCCCGTAGCATCAATACCCCACACTTGAGCGGTAAAACGGAAAGTACCGACAACAGGACTAGCAACAACAATACCAATATGTCGAATAGCTACGCTCCATACGGGATCGGCATTAATAATTACCGCGATACCTGTCGTAGAATTGAAAGTGACACCGGAACTAACATCCCCGATATTTAATAATGATCCAGTATTATCGGCAACTACTTTATAATTTTGTTCAGTAAATAATGTTAACGCCGGAACCATAGTTGATGATAGTGAGGACCAACCATTAACATTTCCGGTAACGGTACCAAGAATAGTATATAGACCAGAAACAATTGAACCATCCGATAATAATATTTGTACACCATCACATCCTGATGTACAAGTGATAACTAAACTGTAAGTTGTTCCTGTCGATAATAAAGGAAACATTGTATGTAAACGACTAAATTTTACACTAAAGGGAGTACCTCGAGCAATATTGCTATTCGAAGAACGAATACCAGGAGCATCATTATTAACAATACCTACAACCCGTTTTGATCCAGGAATTATATCTTGAGGTACTCCATTATTATCTACATTATATAATTGAGCAACAAAGGAAGGAGCAGAACCGCTGATGGACAATGCACCTAGTATTGAAATATCACGAAGAATATTAACCGATGCAGAAATAAATGCAATACCTAATGATGGCGCAGCATAGGACAACATAATTCCATTATTAGTACTGTAGGTTGTTAATCCTAATGAATTATCATGAGCAATCGATGGTAAAATATCATTTGATAAAAATGCTATTGAGGGAGTGCGATCGGAAAGCATTTTTTGCCAAGTAGTCGAATAAAATACACCACCAACAATAGTAATCGGTCCTGTTTGACGATCTCCATAGGAAGGAGTGTATTTACCCGCATTCCATCGTAAATATTGCTTAAAAGTACTTTGATCCCACATTAAAAATGCATACATACCACCAGCTCGTAAAGATGGCCATGAACGAACATCCCACACTAATTGTGTACTATAAGATGTAGTTAAGGGGGTAAATGAATTGATTAATTGCGGAGCAGCTCCAACTTTAGTGGTAGGATATCCCGAAGTAGAATCAACATTCCATAATTCTGCACGGATGGATTGTGCATATGAAGCACTAGTATGAAATACGGTAGTATGAATAGCATCTAAAGTAATATTCGAAGTAGAATCAACCATAAATACAACCCCAGCTTGAACATACGCATTAGAGCCATCACAATTTACACCGTGAGTACACCAAAATCGATTGGTTGTTCCACCAAAATGCGTTAATCCATGACTATTATCACTAACAGATGAGAAAATGGATTGTGCTTCAAAACTGATGGCAGGTGTCCACGACGTATTTAAACCTGTAACTGCCGTCGTACTAGTTTGTTGAATAGATCCTAAAATACGAAATGGAGAATTTATAGATTGACCGTTAAGAGCTCCTGCAAGTTTATAAACAGAAGCAGTACTAGTAGATATCATAATAACATAACTACGACCACCACCAATAACATTCGTCCAACTAGAGCTTACTCGGATAACTAAAGGTATATAACCATTTAAGAAAACTCCTCGTTCATTGACAGTTGCAGTTGCAGTAGATACAGTTTGCATGTAACCAATTTCTGCTCCAATCGTACCAGAATTTTCATCAAAAGTATATAATTGAGCCGAAATTGTATAGTCATTACCAGCATAATTTGCACTATAACTAGCATAATCATTTCTTACCCATACTGTAATTGTATTCACCGTATAGAAATATATATCGGTGGTAAATACAATACCAGTGAATGGATTAGTAGCCGAAACAGTGGTATATAACCCTCGATTATCAAAATCTAATATATGTGTACCACCTTGAACGGGATCCATGATCATTAATGGGGAAACACGGGGTAAATCTTCACTTTCAATTATAAAAGCTAATTTATTATTTATTAATGAGAATGAACCACGGGTAGCATACGGAGTAGATATGGTACGAAATCCAGGGAAGGTTGTGTTGAATGAACCAGAAGAACTACTAGTATACGTTCCCATTCCACGGTTATTCATCGTGGACGTAGTATATAACCAAGTTACTGTACTACCGGTAGGACCATTAATATATGATACAACTATCGCTACTGTACCGGTAGAAATGACGGGCCAGTAACTAGGTATTGGTACCGAAATATATTGTACACCTCCTGTTTGAATACGAATATTATGAGGAATTAAATGTGTTGTTACGGATCGTTGAATCGGTAAACCTGTGTCTTCATTTGCAGCCCATAACGAAACCATAAAACTGTATGTACCCGGGATAGAAAAATAAATCGGAAGTATAGTACGGGTCGCTGAAATACTATGGGATCGGGAACCCGCAAACGATACCGCAGCCGAACTAGTCCCCGATGAAAATGTAAAACCGGTATTTGATGCAACGGCATTTAATCCTTCGGTTGTATCCACGAGCAGGGCACCTTTAGTTGCCATGGATAAAGCGATTGTAGGAATAATATCTTTCGGAAATATATCATCAGTTCCTGAAGTACTCCATCCATTTATTGTATAGATGGAATTCGAGACGGCAAGAGAAGACATTATCCATGTTAACGAATTCATGGTATTCATCAAACTAGACAATACAAGGGCAAATTTTGTATTTCCTGGTAAAGGATATCCTGCAATATTATTAATGGGAGAAAACACTAAAGTTGACGTTTTCATACTACCATAACTTTGATAATTACTCGTATTACTTTCTGATACAACTAATGTAGAAACAAATCGTGAATTACCTATTATGGATCCAGAAACTTTATTTGTAACACCATCTACATTAAATAAATCTGCTACTAATACGAACGTACCGGCTAATGATGAATTTACTACAATCGTAATATTCGTTAATATAGTTACATCTGCGGGAGTGGTAAAATACAAAACGGGTGAAGCATTAGGTGTATTCCCAATTACTACACCCGATCGACTACGTGTACTGGATACTGTTCCGGAATCTATTGCATTCATCGTACGTCGTACACCACTAATCATGATTGCAAAACTAATACCGTCTGTTCGTTTTGCCCATGGTGTTGCTGTACTGGTGATTCCTGTGAGAAAACGGATCGGGCCTGGTGATATTACGGATGATCCGGTACTATTCATAACCGGAGCAACAGGATAAATATAGTTTCGTTGAAGATCGGAAGTTATACTGATAAAATACGCTTTACCAACCAAAAGAGTCGGCCATGGTACACTAGAACGTAAAATATTGAAAGTTATTGTAAAATAACTAGCTGTTTCTCCATCGGTTAAAATTGAAATAGGTTTATACGGAGAAGATGTTGTTTTTGGTAATCCTGTACTACTATCAGCTTCATATAAGCGTACTGTATAGGTACAATCGCCACCTAGACCTTTATAAATGGGCCAAGAGATAGTATGGAGAGTAACATCATCGGGACCATCCACAACAAATGAATTACCGTATTCATACAATGAACTACCAGTATACGTATACATGGTTTCACCTAAACTATAGTAACGTGTTAAGCTATACGTATTATCGGCTAATATAGATGTTTGCCCTTTAAATTTATTTCCATAATATAAATTTTGACTCGATTCAATCCAAATTGCTGGTACCGCAGTACTATTTAAATAACCAGTAGCCCACGTTGTCGATGGTACACCAAAATAGGTTCCATGAATAATCCAAGTACCACTTTGACCAAATACATTATTATTTATACCCGTTGTTGACAATTTGGGATCATTTAAGAAAAATTGGACAGCGGTTGAAGATGATGTTGTAAATCGTAATAAATAAGTACCGGGCATCAATGGATAACCGGGACCAGTTAATAATCCTTGATTTGTAGTACCCGATGCACCAGCATGACAAGCTAAAGTAATTAATTTCGGTTCATTGACCATGCCAACAAAATCACTTACCGCAGAACAAGCCCAACCAACATCATCAAATCCAAGGACAGCAGAACTTACGACTGATACAGCACCTTCAGGATTACGTCGGATAAATTGAGAACTAATTTTATAGCTTGCTCGTGATGATACTTTTACAATCACGGAAATATTGGTTACCAAAATTGGTTCATTAATCGTAATCAATACAGCAGTAACGGTAGTATCTGTTGATAGCTTCACAACTACGCTTTCACTTCCTGCATGGGTACCTTGTAAAGAGGTATCGATGGCAGTATACGATACATTACGTGCTTCAGCAGTCACTAAAATAGCCGGAATGTACGTTGTCGAAATACTACTCCAACTACCAGATGATAACGTAGAAGTACCAACGATACTCGAAAAACTATTTATAGTTACATTGTTTACGTTCGAGTATAACCACGTAACTGAAGAATCACAAGAAATAACGATAGAATAATAGTTATCATTAATGGAGTATGGCCATACCACACCAACATCAATATTCGTCACGTACGGGGTGGCTATACTTGGCACACTAATATTTGTTACTACTATTGGAGCTAATAAAATTCGCGATACTGGAATACCGGTAGCTGTACTAATCCATAATTCAGTGTAAAATGTTTTTAAACCAATACTAGTAACGGTAAAGGGAATCATAATAGTTTGTAATTGTAAGTTGCTGTCGAAGTACGGAATACGATAACTTACTGCAACTTTTTTATCAAGCGTAACACCACTTGCCGATGATATGGCGGACCATGAATCGGTATTATCCAGAAATGCCGGACGTTTCACGGTTGTGGTTAATACCATGGATAATACGGAATTGGTTGTTACAGTACTAGACCAACTATTTGCCCCAGTTTGGGAAACTTGTCCGATAACGCTGTATGATCCACTAACCCGTGACGCATTGCTATAACGCCAAGTTATAGAAGTATCATTACAACTTAACAAAATAGCATACGTATTACCGGCATAAATCGGTGGCCAGGCCGGAGTAGTACGCCAAATTGTGGATACATCAACACTAATTGCGGTTAACACATTATTGGCACGCATAAGTAGTGTATTTGTTACGGAAGCACCAATTGGTGTATTATACGGTATATTGGTACTAGGATTAACAGCGTATAATGTGGCGGTTAAAGCTATTCCAATACGAGTAGCTGGATTTGAGGATGATACAAATGCTGTAATATTCATTAAAGAAACCAATCCTAAATTATCAGTTTTTATAAGTACGGCCGTACTAGAACCAAATGAACCAAGATTAATACCATTACTTGCGGTGGTAAAACCGTCACCAGCAGAATCCATGGTATTTGAAATTAGTTCTCCCACTAATTGGAATGGAGGTACGAAAGTATTATCATTTATCGCACTCATATAAGGATATTGTGAACTTGTAGTAAACCCGTATCCACGATAATTTAATATATTATTAATTGTATTCGGATGATTTCCAGCTGATGGAATAAGCCAATAATTTAAACTGGTTTCTCCGGCCACATATACTACGATGCTATATGTTCTCCCTCCTTGTAAGGTTGGCCAATATCCTAATGGTACCGTATATTTATGAATATATGGTACATTACTTGTATACGAAATAGTACCAGCACTAGGTAAGGAGGGTGCTAATTGATAAGCCGGACCATCAAAAGGTCGACCCGTAACATTATCAGCACTATGAAGATAGATTGCTGGTTTATTGGAAAAAGTAATAGCAACGGTAGGATTTACCACAAAATTTATTTGATTTAATGAGATATTGATATTATTTGGAATAGAAAAAGATATATAAATACCCGGATACGATGTTGATACATCGTACGGTCGGACAGTAGTCGAAGTATCATATCGAGTAAATCCATTCGTACTATCCAATAATATCTGCGCTGGATTTACAAATTGAAAATAAAGAAAAAGGGAAGAAAATAGGAAAAAGGATATTCCCATTTTCTTACCCTTAATATATTACACTATACAATATAATAGAAATATACAATAA
>Ga0255266_1000004_pt1 | contig 31259 bp, 1 predicted proteins | sample AtltaT_24_FD_183669 | JGI IMG/M metagenome (GOLD analysis project Ga0255266, IMG submission 183669) | Metatranscriptome of freshwater microbial communities from Altamaha River, Georgia, United States - Atl_Cont_RepB_0h (Metagenome... | ecosystem: Environmental > Aquatic > Freshwater > River...
AAAAAAATTAATTCTCTCATGTAATCTATGTTAACCTTTTACTAATCCTTCTTTTGCTAATAAATCGGAAGACGTATCATTATTAGGCTCTGTTGCTGTAATCGGTGGAACATCCGTAGTTTGTATCGAGGTAGTGCTAGTTGGTGGAGCAGATGGTTGATTCAATCGAGTTCGAGTTTGTCGTTCAAGACCCGTAATATTTGGTAATTCGGCAGTACGAACGCCCTCAATACTTAAATTAAATCGCGCTAATTGCATCCAACGGGTTGCGATCGCCCGAGTAGCTGCATTTAATTGTAATCTGCGTCCAGCAAAAGGAGTACGATCATCATCTAATGGTGAAACTTCAGGTTCATTCGTAAACGCATCGTTGATATCATTATCATCACCATCTTCTTCACCTAATCGATTACGAGCACGTTTTAACCAATGACGAGCAATTTGTTTACTGCTAGGAGATAAAAATACTGGACCATATCGAGGATCACCTTTACCCGCAAATTTAGATTTAGGACCACGAGCAGCATCATGTAAAGCTGCTTCTAAATCATCTTCTGCTGGTACTTTATCTGGATTTAGGATACGATCTTTACGACGTTGAATACAGGCATTACAAACGGTACGGAAACGTTCATGTTTTACAAAAAATGCTTTCCATTTTGCTACATCAAATTCTTCATCATCTTGATGATCGCGTTCAAAACGATCAGCTAAAGCTTCAATCGGTAACATTAATTCTACCTTTAAATTGGCAGGAGAAGTACAGATTTCACAAGCTGTTCGTTTAGCACGGGCAATAAATGGTTGTACCGATTCATTTAATCGTAATCGACGACGAGCAGCGGCTAACCACCATCGTAATACCGCCTTCGAAGATGGTTCAATTTTCACTGGACCATAATCTTCGGTTACTTCATCTTTAATTTCTTCATCGTCATCATCATCTAATGAAGGAGCATCAACTCCTAAAATTTTTGCTAATTGGGCGATTAAATAAGGTCGGGATCGACGTAAAGTACGTGGTGTAAAAATCATGGGTAATTTATCAACTAACCATAAACGATTATGATCTAAAAATTTATAACGGAAAGTATCTTGAGTAATTTTTTGATTCATAATATAATGTTCGGCACTGGCTGCTGCTGCAATACGTTTTAAATTTTCTAATTCCGCTGCATCCGGTACACCAAAATTACCATCAGCACCATCACCTAAATTACTATGCCAACCGGTACCTTTATCTGGTAATTGCCATAAACCTAATACATTTGCTACAACTAATGATAATCGTTGTATCGCATAACAAGATACTAATAATAATGGTAATAAAATTAATAATACAGGATCACCAAAGAAATTATACGACGAATGAGTAATAACAATTAATCCTAAAATAAAAAAGAACATACCCTGTGAATGTATATACACCATAAAATAAAATTGGCTTGAAAAACACATTTGATCTAATGATCGTTGTCCTTCTTCAATACATTCATCTAAATGTCTTTCCATACCCTTCCATCGTGATTCACGTTTTAAGAAACGATAACGAGCATAAACTAAATATTCGTACATTTTATAATTCCAGAATGATTCATAAGCTGAATGAATAAACATATCCGATGTGAACTGGAAGGGAAGCATAACAATCGCAAAATATAAATAGAATAACATATCCGTAGCTTTAATATTATACGCATCTGGTACCCCAACTTCTTGACGGAATAAAATTAAAATATAAATTAATAAAATTGAATGAATAACGGCTACAGCACCAGTACCATACCCTTGCATAGCTCCTAAAATATCTTCTACAGCGCCACCTTCTTCTCCCGCGGCTTTAATTTTACGTTTACGAGCACCTGATTTACGTGTTAATGCTTTTTTCTTTTTGTTTTTCTTGGCATCGGCTTCCGCTTTAATTCTTTGTAATAATGTTTGTTGTCCGCCTTCAGCTGGTTTTGCTTCCGCTGCTTTTGCAGCTTCCGCGGCTTTTCGAGCACGTTCTGCTTCTGCTTCTTCTTTTTCTAATTCTTGAGCTAATGATAATTTTTTGCGACGTGTTAATTTTTTAACTAACCATGCACCGGCAGCATTCAGTCCATCAACAACGGATACGACAACTGTATCTAATAATGGACCAATATATAATGATTCAAACATAGAAATACCTAAATCAATCGCATAACCAACCACGAAATCTTGGAAATCGACAGCCCCTAACGTAACTAACCCTTGGATAACGGACATAGTAATCGATAATGGTGTAACTAATAAAGCTTCCCGCAAAGATGCTTCTAACGCAATATCACACAATATATTTAAAATTTTAAAAACTACGATAAATGTATAGATATTATCCCCGTATCCGGTCCAGAAAGATAATTCAACGATAAACATCAAAAACCAACAATAAAAAATGGAGATTAATATTAAATGGGTACGACGCCACATAGTAGGTGTCCAAATATTACGCGATATTTCTCGTTTATCACGTTTACGATCCAAATCTCGTTCACGTCGAGAAATTTTACGAGGTACCATAATCAATGAACCTAATAACATCATATAAGCTCCACAAATTAAAAAGGAAACACCAATTCGACCCATACGTGTTCCTTCAATTAATGTAGGATCCACTTTAACGAGTAAAAAGTGGTTATATATAACATCAAATATCCATGATTTTCCGGACCAAGTTAAGCCATAAATATATTGCCAACCATTAAACATAATAAAAATAGCAAAGGTAATAACAGCCATGGGAATTGTCGGTATAATCATTCCAACAAAAATAGGAGGAACGATTAATGATAAATACCCAATTAATTTGAACGGTGGATTTACACCATGACGATAAATTGCTAAACCACGATTAACGAGCCAGAAAGCAGAGAAAGTAATTAATGTTACAACCCCGATAACTAGGAACAAAATAACGAAGAAACCATCCGGGAACGCAAATTTAATTACTAAATCCATGTATGATAATGGATAATAATCTACTGTAAAAGTATAATCAGGGGTAGTACCATCACGATCAAAAGAATCGTACACCATAGTGGCGGTTAAAATACGTTTTACTTCTTTCGTAATTTGATAATATGTAATCTCTAATGTTACGGAACGAGGATAACATAATAATGTACATTGCCCTCGAACATTTGCTGCAGCAGTACGATCTGTAAACACGTGAATGAATACATCAATACCTTCATCAGCTAAGGATTGATCAATGATTTCTCCGTTCGTTAATAATTCATTATATGTAATAGCATTACGAATAATTTGAAATAGATCAATTGAATCATCTGCTTCCATCCATCGAGGATTAACATCTGGTACTTCTAATTTATCTTCGTAGGCACATTTTAATTCCATCATACAGGCATCAGCAACCGGCATTTGTAAGAAATCGGTAGGACCAACCGGACGGATGTCATCAATTCGCGGCATAGGAGGAAATTTGGCACGATTTGTATCATTAAAAGCATATTCACTAACCGTACAACCGACATCATCTTCAAGAATAACATGCCAAGGTATGAAACTATCAAATCCATAACAATTTGAAACATATGGAATATATGGTAAAACTAATCGTTCAAATTTATACACCGGATTTTCTGAACCTAAACCCTCAATTTCTTGATAAATTTCTCGATATAAATCCGTTAAATATGCTAAATCTCCTGACGGAGCTTCCCAATATTCAGGACCATAATGGATTGAATCCCAAGGATCACGAACTAATGGTACTCCAGTAGTGGCATCATTCGGTTGTTCCCATGATACATTAAAACCTAATAAAATTCTTCCTCGTTCGGTTTTTTCGTACCGTTTCGGTAAATTCAACGGAATGGATAAACTATCAACATAACTTTTAAGAAAAACAGTAGCTAATGTAAAATCTTGTTCTGCATAGCGACGTTGATGCGTTAATACATCTGGTAATTGACGAGAACGAACCGTACGATTACCAAAGGTATTACGAGCTCGACTAGGTCGTTTAATAGTAACAGATGATGTATTTTTAAATTGTGGAGCTACCGGAGTATATAATCCATATAAAATTTGAATTTCTACATGAAATTTTATATCTTCCATGGCTAATATTGTAAAATTTAATACTTGATGTTTACGTACATCAGAATTTGAAAACCAATATGGCATATCAATTGGTTTCGGACATGGATTAAATCGTAATAATGATTCATCGGTAATACGATTACGAGCTTTATCACATCGTTGATCAATACATGTACTTCTATCAACATAAAATGCTATTCGCCAATGTTCATCATAAACCATTTCTAAAGGAATATGTCGTAAATCTAATGAAATACGAGCGTAATGCATACCTCGTAATTCAAACCATTTATTTTGATCGTCGTTTGGTAATGGTACATCTTCACCGTATAAAGATACTAACCCATTTGTAATTTCTTCCGCATACGAATCTGGATCAACACTTAATGATTTCGTTAAGGATACTTCCAAATAGTCTTCTGTATATATTCCACCTAAATACGTAATAAAAATTTTCGCTGGATAACCAAGTCGATCTCGTCCATCATTTAATGGAACTGGAATACCGGGCGAAGGACATGCGATACGATAATCGGAAATAACTCGTGCTTCGGTTACTTGATCTGGATACATTACACCTGTATCTTGAAATTGATCATCCGGAATCGTTGCATTAATATTCCAACGACAAAAAATACGAATGGAAGGATCAAAATTTCGTCCGATGATAAAATAATCCCGTTTCTCCGAAACTACTCCATATAATGGTATAATACGACCTAAGACCATGGTATCATTTTTCCAATAAGGATCGGAAGCACTTTCATTAACCGGATTAACCCGACGTAATACTTGAACTTCATTATTGGTATCACCGATAGCAATTAATCGACCATCAAATGTATATTGTAAAGTTTCATAATATCGTTTTTCATCAATTTTATCACAAATATACACCGGTTGAATTTCACATGCAGTTACTACACTCAAACCAGCTTTACTTGTTGTACCTCCAGGACAACGTGTTTCTCGATTTGCCGTATCACCGGTACCTAAAGGACAAAAATATCCAACTCCGCACTGATTACGAAATCGTAACGAAGCTTTTGTAGCTCGTAAACAATATGCACCGGGAGGACATTGATTATCTAATTGATGTAATGGTGAAGATTCTTCATAACAGAAATGACCCGCTGGACATTGACGATCAAATTGACGTGCTTTTGTAGTTCCTTCACCACACGTATGACCTTCCGGACAAGCGACACTTTGGGTTAAATTTACCATTTTTTCACTACCGCATACCCGACCCGGTGGACAAGGTTGACAATCAGAAATATCCGTTTGCCCAGGTCGAGGATTATATGTACCGAATGGACATAAACGACAAGTAATCGAATCAGCCATCGTTCGATAAGTTCCAGCTACACAAATTGTTGGTTCATAAGTACCATAACTTTCACATGAATAACCAGCTGGACATAATCGACATTTTGAATACGCAACTAAGGGAGCATAAGTACCAGGGAAACATAATGTCGGTGCGACATTAGCCCGACCCGAAGCGAATGTACCGATAGGTGCTTTCACGGGATATACCGTACCGGGAGGACAATAATGACCAGGAAAACATGGACCACTACCAGCACCTGTAGGAGTTGCATAACGACAATACGCTCCTTGGGAACATAATTGAGGATGTACAATACCTTCGGGTTGTGAAGGGATAGAATTTAATACATCTGGTGATACTACCCCACCTAAGCAGAATGAACCTGGTAAACAAGCCACCGGTTTTAGTACCGCATTTTGAATATATGCATATGTAGGAGCACGTGGACCAGAAACTAATAAATTTAATACTAAGGATCGAGCACTCGTTAAGGAACTATCCGTAGCATTTAACCATGATTCCCGACCAATACGGGCATTTGCTTCTACTGAAGGAGCATACAACCCTGTTTGGATACCCGTCTCTGCTAAACGTCGGGATCGTCCGCTGCTAATTCCCCATAAAGAACGTAATGTTGGAGTACGATGCGCATAATGCGATATTACCGATCCTAATACTGTATCTTCATCATCATGCCGTGAGTAATGTCGTTGATGAGATTTTCCTACGGAAGGCACAAGTGAGTCTTCTTCGTCTTCATTATGATCCACAGTATCAGAACTATAAGCAGTCTTTACGGAAGAATATTCATTATTTGGACCGGTACCTAATAATCGACGGAAACCTGGAATGGGCTCACCGATATAGGGTGGCGCCATTGGATCATATGGAATAGAGGATGTTAAATCATCCGTTATTGTACCTGCTGGACAATAGAAACCAGGAGGACACATAACAACCGGTTGAGATAAACCAAATTCTGAACATATAAATCCGGCAGGACAAATGTCAGGTTCTAACATTCCCCATCGTGGACAAATATGTCCTGGTGGACACAAGGTACAATTACTTTGTTGTCGAAGAGGATTATAAGTACCAGGATAACAAGGAAAGGGTGATTCATTACCAACATTTGGACAATAATATCCTGCCGGACAAATATATGCCTCCGTAATAGTTGGACAATAAAAACCTGTCGGACAGGGACCAGATCCTTCCGGAGTCGTGGACCCACGAGGACAAAAATATCCAGGATAACAAGGTTGGGGTGTAGAGAAATTCTTTGCTAACGATATATTTACTGCTACACCCGTACGACAATATGTACCTAAGGGACAAGCACGCGGTCGTTCGGCATATAACGGTGGTAAATCATGAGTTTTACTACGATCATATCCTACGGGGGGAATTTCTAAAATAAAACTTCCGGATGCGGGATAAGGACGACTTAATATTGTCCAATCTCGTTCTTGAACATTAAATACTAAGGTACCAGATTCTGGTTGATGAATCCATTCATCGGATCCGGGCCAAGTTGTATTATCGGATAAAATTATGGAATAAGTATTATCCGGTCGACGTACGCCCACAAAATCTAACGGATCGGTGGTTTTCGTACCAGGTGGACACCAATGACCAGCCGGACAAGGAACACGTGGTTGTCGTAATCCACGACGATCACAAATATATCCAGCTTCACATAATACGGGTAAAAATAATCCAAAATCAGGACAATAATAACCAACTGGACAGAGTAAGCACATACTTTGTGCGGATCGAGGTTGAAATGTTCCTGGACGACATAACGTGTAATTTACTAAACCATGGGAGCCACAAAATGTACCATTAGGACAAGGTAAAATATCATGACTTGGACAGTAATATCCCGGTGGACAACGAGCTAAATACGTAAATATAGTATGTGATGTAGAAAAGTCTTGTCCATTATTCGATACGGTTACGCGTACGATAGCATCTGGATCGGTATAACTTGCTACGCGGGATGGAACCGGACAACCAATTAAAGAAGGAGTAAAAAATATTGCTCGTACTCGGGCTTCTTGGAATGCACATCGTAAATGAGTAGTATTATAAAAATTAGCACCGGTTATAAATACCATGGTTTGACCGGTAACTAATGCCGATGATGGACGTATAGCATGAACGACAGGTTCTAAAATATACGTAAACCGTGATGAAGCATAAATATATTCGAATCCATTTACAGTAATTCCTACACTAACGGGTCCTAATCGCATACCTCCAGGAGTACCACAGACGATAGTATTACTGTCGATAAATCGTGCTTCCGTACGTATTTGTCCTCCAAATTTACAAGCCAATTCTCGAGTATTAATAAATCCATAGCCTCGGATAGTTAGTAAAGTTCCACCAGTATGCACTCCACCAAATAAGGGAGTTAAGGATGTAATATAAATATCTTTTTGATATTCAAACATGATACCACTAGTAGAAAAATCTTGACCATTAAGGGATACATCAACCGATACGATCATACCGGGATTTTGAGGAGGCGTCACACACATAATCGAGGAAGGATGATCGACCGAATACTTACCCATTACAATAATATTACCAAATCGACAGGTAACGTGCACATTATCTTTTTCATGCAAAATATCGTAAGCATTTGTTAATTCTTCTGGTCGAATATAAAATCCTGTACCAAGTATGGTTACGAGACTACCCCCAGACGCCGCACCACGCGCAGGCGAAATACTTTCCACAAATAAAACTGGATGGTAGCGGTATTGAACATGATTAGTACTATATGTACCATTATTATTGGTAACTTCTACCAGAACCGTATTTCCGCTGATACCTAGATACGAAATACTAACCGGACTGATACATTGAATTTCGGATGATGATCGATATAGAAAAATAGGTACCGTTTGCGTTCCAAATCGACAATGTAACAATGGAGTATTCATAAATCCAGAACCAAATATTGTTACTAAGGTATTACCCGATGCTGGACCAAGTTTAGGATAGATGGTATTTACGACAGGAGGTTCTTCAAATGCAAAATATAATCCATCAATAGAATAATCGATACCATTATTACTTACCTGTAAAATAACATCACCTTGTATCATTGATGGGGTAATACAACGAATCTCTTCAGAAGAATACCATCGTGCAGGAACGGATACTACGGTATCCTCATCTAGGTGTATATGCGGTATATCTGGTAATACATCATCAAAGGAAAATCGACATTGTAAGGAAAGAGTGTTAAGAAATCCATTTCCACGAATTGTTATTTCGACTCCACCGGACGATGGAGATGATATAGGATATACGGATCTTAATACGGGTTCATCAACATATACATATTCTAATGTCGTCGGTAAAAAGTTTGCTCCTTCATTGATACTTAGTTCGATCATAATACGATTTCCCGAAATTTGTTTACTTTCTGGAACGGTACATTCAATAAATTGTGGAATATCATTATGGAGAGAAGAATTGAAAACAATATTATGTGGAAAAATAATGTTATCTCCACCAAAACGACATAAATAATGCGATGAAGTAGACATTATACTTTTACTATATTGTATATGATTTTCATAAATAAATGCATGAATCTGCTTTAATTCTTCCACTGTATCTGCTAATTGAATTCGAATAACATTACGTCCAATTATCGATCCACTAAATGGTATGGGTAACGGAGCAATGGTTTGCTCATAGGAAACGGTATCATTTTGTTCCTTTATTGCAACCTCTGCACGTAAAGCAATAGGATCACGAACGTATGTAAACATTATACGATCATTTGTAAAATCGATACCATTTAATGAAATTTCTACCGGTACCGACGATTGCTCAGTAGGTGAATTCATATAATTAAACGTTGGGCTCATACAGTTTATCGCTGTAGAAGAAATAAATGTACCGGGTACCGTTACATAACCAAATCGGCAAGCTATGATACCTGCTGAGATAAAATCTCGCCCATAAACAGTAACTAAAGTTCCACCAACTAATGGGCCAAATGATGGTTTAATATCCCATAACGAAGGGGTCGTGATATACGAATAACGTGCACCAGCATTTTCTTGTACATCAACCCCACCATTTAAACTTAATAGTACTAAAGCAGAACGAAGCATACCAGTACGATAAGTTGGAGTAATACATTCTACTTGGGTAGTTCGTAAAATTGTGACTGGAACTTTTATATCAATATAATTCGTTCGGTTAGAAGCAAGATATCCTTCAATTCGTAATTTTTCTATCCAACTTAAATCCGTTTGCAATCCAACGTTACTAGTTTGGGAATCTAATATACCATCACGAATAGCTGCTTCTACATTTGCATTATCTATTGATGAAACTGATGTATTATTATTTCGAAACATACGGAAAATACATACTGGTTCGAATTGACTAAAAAAATTATATCCGGTTATAACAATTTTGGTATTCCCACTTATGCTTCCTACACGAGGCGATATGGACCGTATTACCGGAGGATCATAGTATCGATAATATTTACCTGTACGAATAAAATCCACTCCATTTACGGATATATCCACATAAACATATTCTTGATTAATTCCAGGTAATGAATATGAGGGGTTAAACATACGGTGCATTGAAGAATGTGGATACGAATAATCGGAATCAGTTATTGTTGTGGATGATCGTAAAGTACTTGTCCAATTTGGCGGAGCAACACATTCTAATTCATTATCTGAAAGGATACGTAAAGGTTTAACAATACTTGATCCAAAACGACATGCAATAAAACTACCGTTAGCAATTCTTTGTAATAAGTGTAGTTCGTTAGCCGGAAACATGAAAATGTTGGTTAACTCTTGGTATTGTTTGGTTGCGGGTAATAAAGAAGATGAATTAGTTAAGAAACCAGATCCTTGGAGACGAACAACCGTTCCACCGTAAATCGGTCCATTATTTGGTTCAAGCGAAAATATAGTAGGAGGGATAACATACGTATAGTATACACCCATGGAGTGATTAAGAGGAATGTCAGATGTATCCATTCCGTTAAGCGTAACATATACCGGAACTGTACCAAATCCATGTTTTGGTGTTATACAACGAATAGTGGTATCATTAAGATACGATGCAGGTACCGGTATCGAACCAAATATACATTGCAGCATTAATTTATCTTGAAAACGTACACCTCGTATAGTTACCGCAGTATCTCCGGTAGTTAAACCAAATGATGGTATAATACTACGAATTTCTGGTTGTTCATAATATTCAAATATTAATGGACGACTAATCGCATACATCGATGCAATCATGTCTTTTGTATATCGTGATGAATCCGAGTTTTGCAGCAGATCATCACCACTTGAAAAATCAATACCATTATTTGATACATAAATACGATAGTATCCAGGGATATCTTGTGAAGGACTGATACACTGAATCGCATTTCTACTGAGCCAAATTGCGTTGACAACAATTGAAGCATTTGTATCAGAAATAAATTTACAAGATAATGAAGGACTATTTAAAAAGTTTGTACCGTAAATAGTAATACGGGTGCCACCAATTCGGGGACCTAATGTAGGATGAATCGTTTCTAATAATATAGGAGAAACAAAAATAAATTGTTGTCCATTATTGGTAATTAATCCACCGACTGTTCCTACTTCTACAGATAGACTAGCGGTATGTAAATGTTCTGAATTACGAAATCGATTATCATATTCATTAATTCGTATATTATTGTTCCAAGATGGCGTAATACAAGTAATTAGTGTATCCGAATGAATAATCGCTGGAACAATCATGGTATCTTCCACACCAAAATGACAAACGGGACGCGTAATATTATGAACTAATTCTTCAGCATTGTAGAATACATCGTCTTTGATTACAGTACCATTCACTAAAGTTCCATTAATTACCGGAGCTGCGAACATATTTAAAAATCCGCTTCCCCGAATAACAAGTTTCGTACCTCCGGAAGGAGGACCACTGGTTGGTGTAATCGATTGAATTAAAGCAGTGGGACGATATTCATAAAATATACTCGAAGGTGTTATTTGTCCAGGACCAAGATATATTTGGATTCGTACAACTCCGCCGTGTTGGGTCGGAGTAATACTTGAATCCTCCATCGTAATCGTGTTATTAAACTGGAAATCGGAATCCCATAATTCACTGTACGGAGGTGTAAGACAACGTATTTCTACATTACTAATAAATACCGCATGGATACGTTTATTTCCAAACATACACGATAATCCATTCCACTGCTTAAAACCTGTGCCAAATATACTTAGTAATGTGCCTCCTTGAGATGGACCAATACGAGGATATAAAGAAGTAATGGTACTAGCTTTATTAATAATTAATTTATAATTTACATCCGAAAATCTAGCGCTATTAATCGTGATATCTAAACGATATATTTCCGGTGCTAATGCAGGTAATTCACAAGAGATATGATTTGTGCTATGATACATCGCTGCAAGAATTAATGTATTATTTTCGTCTTCCGTAACAATCCAAGGACGAAGACGACAACGTATGGTTGGAACTGATATAAAATGAACGCCGTATATTTGTAATCGAGTACCTCCGTATTCATATAATAACGTAGGTGTAATAGAAGTAATTAACGGCATACGATAAGGAACAACGATATGAGAAATACTAGTCCAATGTTGTCCTTCCATCGTTATAAGTATTCGTAAAGAAGACGACAGATCGGTTATTCCTACTTCAGGAGTTTTACAGGATAGCATAGTAGAATTATGAATTATAGCTCTTTCGACATATACCATATCATTCGATGAAATAAATTTACAAGCGGCAAATGTTGTACGTGTGACTAGTTCAGTAATCATACTAGTACGCATATAACCCGTGGATAATCCCATCGTTGGATTGATCATATCAAACCAAGATGCATTATATAACCCTGTAAAAGTTACATGTACGATTTCCCCTCCTCGATTATCAATATATAATGGTGTCGCACTATGAAATTGAGGTAATGGTACATAAGTAAATACCCAAGGACTAGTTACATGATCTGTACCATCGCGCAAACTAATCGTGATATTGTGTGGACCATATTTTAAGCCTGGAGGAGAAACACAACGAATAAAATTTATAGCATTATCAGTATTTATTGTCGATACCATTTCAGCAGGGACAATTATTTGATTAATATATTGATCATTATTGAAATAACAAGCAATACGACTGTTATCTTCCTTTTTGATACCAGTTAACGCAATCGTTATTACTGTTCCTCCTTCAATTGGACCCGTAGTCGGATCCATAAATGCTACAGCAATAGAAGGATAGATATCAACAAAATAATAATTATCTTTTTCATATTCTAAAAGCAATGTTTCATATTCAAGATTAATATCTTGAACCGGATAATAATCTTGACCATTATTACTGACCCGAAGATACACTCGTCCCCGCGCTACATTCGGTATTCGAACTTGTAATAACGCCGATGACATAAACAAAGGTCGTACGTAAGTAAATGATGGTGATAATAAAGGTTCTTTATAAAATTCGGTAAATTCTTTATAAATAATCGACGGACTCGTCAACGATCGAACTGTAGATTGATATGGAAGATATACCAGTTGCACCATTAAACGTGGTGAAGACAAAAAATATTCACCTGTTATCGATATTAATGAGGAACGATTTTCTTCGATACGAGGAGGAGATATAGTTAATAATCTTTCTTCAAATTGATATACATATTGTAATAAATTTTCAGTATAGTCTTGACCATTAAGTGTGATTTCGACCGATATTCCGTACGGTACTAAGTACGATGGTATAATGGGTACTAAACATGATAATTTATTTTCGTTAAGAAATACCGCTGGAACAATTGCTCCACCAAACCGACAAAATATATGATCCTTGGAAATTGGAATACTGAATTCGGAACCTGTTATCGTTACATTAACTAAACGATTATGAGGACCAAATGGAGGTTCAATCGATTGCAAGTGGGGTACCGAATAATAATAATATGGTAATCCATATCCACTAAAATCAATTCCGTTTAAGGAAACTTGCACGAAGACGGTGCCATTACGATGTTTTGGTGCTTCACAGACCACAAGTGAATTATTTTGATAATCGATAACTGATGCTCGAACAATTTCGAGACCAAATTTACAACTAAGATATGGTGTTTGTAATAATCCTGTTCCATTAATAAATACTCTAGTTATACCTGAAGTAGGACCTGCAGAAGGAGATACTGAAAATAATTGTACCATTCGATGATAACGAAACGAAACGGGTTGTATAGCATACGAAGTGATTATACTATCACTATCTGACCATATTTGACCATCAATTGTAATTGCTACTGGTACCACTACAAATGGATCATAGATTGAGGCGTATTCCTTTGATGGAACATATGCCGGTGACACACATAAAATAGTTGTTTCATTAATAAATATACCGGGTACAATAGTATGTACATTATTTATGGATCCAAAACGGCAACGTAAAACATCGGATGCAATAAAATACCGACCGTAAAGGTAAATATTCGTTCCACCTTCTCGGGGTCCTAGTAAAGGCGCGATTGATTGTACAATAGGCGGAGGAACATAACGATATCCGGTCGAAACGGTCATTCGTTTCCAATTACTACCATTATTAATACTTGCTTCAAGAATTACGGATCCTTCGGGACCGGGAGGAACTATTGCTTGTATTAATGTATCGGATAATATTTGAATATTTGGTAAAAGTATCGGATCAAAATGGTAAATGCTATCTGTTACGTTATCACTAGTAATAAATGGTGTATCACTATAAACATGGGATAAACGTATTTGTAATTTACTTGGGTATTTACCTAGATTATTTAAGAAATATTTCCCAGTAATATTGATTAGAGTACCACCAGTCATTGGAATAATTGAAGGTGAACATAATTCTATTACTGGGGATGGAATCATAAAAACTAATAAATTATCCGATGATTGTATCCCCGTCCCTTCATCACGATTATTTACCAAGGTAAGGGCTAATGTTTTCGATAATCCGGAAGATAATTTAGGATAATAAAATATATTTGAATATGTGGAAGTAGCATTTAATGTAATACCGGCTGTATTTAAAAATGAAGATAAAGGTGATGCACAAATAACTTGATTATTGGAGATGTATCGGGCTGGTATTTCGAATCTGTCTTTTCCATTTCGTATACCAGTAGTCTGATTCGTAAAATATAAAGCAGTATCATTATTTAATGCACTTGATAATCCAAATTGACAACGTAAATTTTCACTAAACATGAAACCATTTCCTTTTATCGTTAACGTACTTGATTGATCTGGATGAATAATATCCGGTACTATTTCTAATAATTGAATTGGTCCATATAACGATAGTAAGCCGGTAGCTACTACAAAATCTTGTCCATTATAGGTAACTTCTACGCGTACTTGACCTCGCGGTAAGGATGGGACCACGCAACTAATGCGTGACGAAGAAATAAATTTTGCTGCAACTACTTCTGCAAGTTCCGCAGGATTCGAGGTGTAATTAGATATATTTGCATTTCGCTCTAGTGTAGACATAATACTGGTGCCTTTACACTTTTCGTACCATCCAAGAGCTTCAGAAGAATAAATATCGATAGTATTTGGAAATAATAATAAACAATCATCTTTCCACTGGGTTTCATTATCTAATTGCTTAATCATATTATCATAATACATTTTCCATGTATTAATAATGGTATTACTAAATATTGGTATGGGTGTGAATCGACAACTTAATGCTAACGATGGAATAAATGGTTTATTTCCAGTTAATGTAATACGAAAATGTCCTGTTTCTGGTCCAGCCCGCGGTTCAAATGTTAATGCAGATTCCATAGGTTGATACGTGAACGAATACCCTATAGCAATCCAATCTTCCCCATCATTTGTGGAAATGTAGAGTGGTATTTGTAATGGTTGGGTTAATGCTTTTGTATCCGAATACATACGATGATGGGTAGAAATACCAAGATTTAGTACACTTGGACTAATACATTCCACTGCAGAATACGGTAGATTATTCAATGGATAAGTAGTTGCAGTAACTATACCGTAATGTTCAAGATTACCAAATCGACATAGTGTATGATATGGATTAATACCCGAACTATTTATATGAACATTAGTACCTCCTAATGATGGCCCAGTTAATGGTGAAATAGAATGAATATGTATGGGCGGTAAATAAGTAAATAAAGCGTACGAATCTGTTACTTGTTTACAATCGATGCTGTAGGAAACCCGTACCGTTGATGCAAGAGGTAACGTATTATTGGCAGAATATTTTTGCGGGGGAGATATACAAAGCACTTCATCGGGACGAACATACGTCGCGAAGGTAACTTGAGCGCCGAAATAGCAGCAAGCACCTGTTGTAAACATAAATCCCCGTCCTTTCACTTGGACCATCGTATTTCCTTGGGATGGACCTGTTGAAGGATATATTTTTTCAACCGATGATACAGGTACCACACGAATAGGAACAGGGGAACTTACAAAATCTACATTATTATTGGATACGTATAGATTATATAATCCCGCTGGCATTACCGGTGAATAACAAACAAAAGCACTAGAATTGACGTAATGAGCTACGACATCATAGGTATATTCCGTACTGAATGTTGCAGATAATCGACAAGTAGCTGTTATAGAGGATGTAAAACCGTTACCATACACCACAATTTTGGCCCCACCGTTACTATGAATATATTCAGGTTCTAATTTATCAATCGTAGCCACCGAATGATAACTAAATGAATTTGTTGTAAATATTGCATAACCACTATTTTGAAATACTAATTGTACGGGAACAAAAGCTTGGGGTTTATTAACGGGTAGTGTTCGACATTGAATTGTTGTACTATTAAAAATAGTCGCGTTTACTGCTTCAGTATAGGTTGAAGTATTCGTAGTTATATCATTTCCATAAAGTAGAGTAAACACACATTGAATTTGGGAAGAATTATAAACTGTTGGAATAAATACGTTAGTAATGGTAAGTAGAGTATTTCCAGAAATTGGACCACTTTCGGGTACTAACATTGGATTATTTTGTAATTGTCGGGATGAAATGTCTGTATATTCCAATCCATATTTATTACTAAAATAACTATTCGTACCGAATGATAATTCTAATGTTACTGAACCAGGAAGTTGACGAGCGGGAGCAATACATTGTACAATATTACTGCTAATAATCATGGCTGTCACATATTCAGTACCAATATGGCACATACTTATTGGTTTATTAGCCTCCGTCGATGCATGTGGAAAGTTTCGACCGGTAATAGTAAGTACAGTACCGCCAGAAACTGGTATCATAGCTGATGGTTGTACATAATTAATTGTAGGAGGTAAAACTAAATGTAATTTATTATGCGTAGTATCACTGGAGTATGGAACAGGTTCGTAAACCCATGCATTTAATGTGACATATACTCCGAATTCTTCATGAATAGAAGAATCATCCAAAAATGCTGGAATAGGACAAATGATTCGATTTGATGATATAAATTGTGCTGGTAATGGTTGGTATGGTTTATGTTCAACACCATTCCCATAAATTTCATTATATTTACCGAACAAACATGCTAATAAAGTAAGATTTTGGAATCCAGAACCGTATACATTAACATATTGTAAAGTTGGTTTATTCGCTATTACAACGGTTGGTTCAATATGAGAAATCAATACGGCCGTAGTTAATAATAACGGTTTAGGGGAGACAATCCAATCATTACCTTCGTTAATACTTATTGCAATCGATAAAAAGGAACCAACTGTACCTAAAGTAAAATTATTACCGTAAATTCGTTGACGATCTTCATAACGACAGGTTACTTGATTATTATGAATCACATAAGCCGGGAAAATTATACTTTGACCAAAACGACATAGTATATTTGTAGCTATATTAAATCCTTGTCCTCGTAAAACTATATCAAACTTACCATGAATAGGACCAATTGATGGTATCATTTGATAAATAGTAGGTGAATATATAAAGGAAATGTAATGATGCATTGTAGTTTCACCTTTGATATCTACTAATGGAATGTTTTGACTAGCATCATATAAATAAACGGCATAGGATATATTTGCGGATGTATCTACCCCAGTGTCATCATAATTACTTGTAGCCACAGCTGCTAACGATGGAACAGTACATTGAATACTATAATTGTTGCTAATAACTGCGGGGACAGTTGCTAAACCAATTCGACAAGCGTACTGTAATTCGGATATTACCGGGTTCGATAATTGGAGTGTTATTGCAGTATTACCGGCAGAACTAACTTGCGACGGAGTAATTAATTGAACCGAAAACGTAGGTATAATTTTTAATGGTGAAGGTTGATTACTTGATAATGATACGTAAAATGTTCCATCATTCGTAATACTTAATTGCATGTTCGATGGTTGCATAGTCGGTATTTTACAATAAAACATTGTTGAACTTATCCATTGTCCAATAATCACAATGGTAATATCTTTATCTTGTAATCGACAACCTAATTGTGCACTATTAACAAACCCAGAACCTTCGATATGAATTATTGAACCTCCAATTTCACTCACAATAGATGGTGAATAAGAAGAAAACACTGGTTTATAAAGATAGGTAAACCCTAATGGTAATGGGAAAACTAAAGGTGTAGTATACGTAGATTCATAATCATCAATTGTATTGTTAAATAATTGCACAATAACTGACACATGTACAGTACCTACAGTGTCAATCGGAGGAGTTAAACATTGAATCGTATCTAATGATTCCTCAATTAATGTAGCCGGCACAACATAATGATGATCGAAACTACAGGACACATGAATCGCATATCCATTCGGATTATATATACTGGTCAATAAATTATATACGGATATCGTAACAATGGATGATTCACCAATTGTTCCTACCAAAGGATATAATATCCCAATAGCTGTATTATTCGTAAAATCTTGTCTATCTAATAATCCACTAGACAATACCGATAATATACGAGATTCGGTAACGATTTCCCCACCTATATTAACAGCTATGGTATATTCTCCAACATTTAACGGAGGAATTGTACATAATAAAGCACCAGTTGTCAAAAATGAACATGAACTAGTATCACGAACCACATTAACCATAGTTATATTGTTCGAGAAAATTGGTCGAATTTGTACCGTTGATACAACGTGGGATAGAAATCCGCTACCCATAATTACAATATATGTTAAAGTGTTTGATGAAATCGTTGATGGTACAATAGAACTTAATATTGGATTAGTCGATACAACAAGAGTTGTGTTGGAACCAAAAGTAATACCGTCATTCGAAACGGATAAAACATACGTTCCTGGAACGAGAGAAGGGGTAACGCAAACCGCAGTACTTGTATCCCGAATATAACCAGTATATATTACAATATTGTTTGTTTCATTATGGACATACCGACATCGAAACGATGTAGACGATACAAACGTACGTAAAGCATAAACATACAATTCTGTATTACCAAATTCATAAACTATTGTTGGTTCAATCGTTAAAATATCAGGAGTTCTTACATATTGTAATTTGAATCGTTTCATCGTAGTTAAACGATATTCTAGGGCAACATCTTTATTTGCAGGTAAGGTAATATCCACATAAACAGTTTGTTGTTCCATTAGGTATGGTGCATTACATTTACCAGTGTTTCCCTCAGGGTGTACGTTATTTTCCATAGGGACATAAATAACAGTACCATTGTACAAGGAAAATACACAATATGTATCATTTTCGAACATTGTACCCATAATATCCACAACACAACTATTTTCGATACTACAAAAGGTTTGAGCTAGAGAATTCAACGTACGAACAGGTGTATAAGTAAAGTTAACCATTGTATCTATATTATTATCACCAACATAATCATCTGTAACATATACGGTAATGGTACCTGGGATTAATCGAGGAGGAGTAATACACTCGACTTTGTTTACCGAAATATAGGTTGCTGGAACGCGAACCTTGCCATTATCAAAAACACAAACTAAACCACCGGAATCAAAAAAGTTTGTACCTTCTAAAGTGATAATTGTTCCACCATCAATACTACCTTTCGATGGAGAAACCGAAACCACTGTGGTCGTTGGTTGATATTGGAAAGTTAAACCATCAATACTATCGGAAGTCGGTGCATAGTTTAGTCCATCATTTGTTACTTGCAATCGATATTCACCCGAAATTAACACGGAAGGACTCGTACATACTATCAATTGTTCGGTAATATATAGTGGTGAGACCCGGTATACCATATTGATATCTTCCATGGTATTGTTATAGCGATTAACAAATTTAAATTGACAACCTAAAGTGGGTAAATTTGCAAATCCTTGACCATGTATATGTACCGCAGTACCTCCTTCTAGAGTACTATATGGAGGTACTGCTGCGATTAATGTTGGTACTTTTACGAACGTAAATAATCGTGGTGTAACCGAATAACTATTTCCATTATCGATAGATAACGTAATAGGCAATGTATATGTAGGTTCATCATGATAACTTCCATTAAGTGATGAGCTATTGAGGATTATATCTAACGATGGAACTAAACATATATATGTACCTAATGATAAGGAAGCTTCTAATGTCTCATTACGAACGGCATAAGATGTATATTCTCCAATTTTACATATGGGACGAGTAAACCACATAGCTCGACTTACAAGTTCAGCAATAAATGATGGATTACGGGCATGTAGAATAACGGTGGTATTATCATTACGAGTTCCAACTTCGGGATAAATTGTAACTAATTCAATCGGAGAATAATAATAAATTTCCATACCACTTATGCTGGATAAAGATGAAGAATTGTAATTCGAACTATATCCAGCGGTTGTTGTGATACTTATTAAAACTGGGAATATTACTTCATCCGCTAATGTAATACCATTTTCTTGATACATAGATGTAGGAATAGATAATGGAGGGGCACTACAAAGAACAGTCGAATTTTCCGTTATTATTGCCGGTATTCGAGCAGTAACTGTCCCATAAATACTGAATAAACACGCTAAATAGGGGGTTTTAGTAATACCACTTCCCCCAACAATTAGCATTATTCCACCGGATAATGGAATATACGGTGGTAATACACTAGTTGTTAAAGGTATCGGTACATATTGAAAAACTGCACTATAACTATGAACTAGTTCTTCGTCAGCAGTGCGATGTATTACATATTGTAATAATAAAGTATTACTATCTGTAATATTTTTATTATTTGTATCGTTTGATAATTGCATAATATGGTAAGTATAACTATCAGCATCAAAATATGCTACCGTAAGGTTAACGAATCCTTTTTCAAACGCAGGTAATAAACAGGACACTCGAGAAGAAGAGATGTGAACAGCTGGAATAACAACTTTATTTTGTGAAGAACTTCTGTGCGAAAGAATACATAGCAAACCCGTACCCGTTGCTAAATGAAAACCACTACCATGGACAATAACGGAGGTATCACCAGTATCGATTCCTACGGAAGGTAACGTAAACGTAGCACGAGGGGTAGGTAAGTAATTCAAATATAGTTGCTCACTATCTGTTTCAGGAACTATAGTATATCCCGATAAGGACCATATCGAAACATGCACTGGTATTGGATTATTCATATTTTCTTCATTATTTGGACCAGAGATATAGATTGGTACTTCTGGTGATGTACATGTAATTTCATCAGTATATACTTCATCAGTCAATGTTAAATCTATCGGAACATTAAGTTGAGTACCATCCGCAAAGGTAAATCGACATAATAATTCACGCGATGGTAAATATTTACCATTAATATGTACTGTAACACCACCACTCGTTAGTAAGGTACGAGGATATACTCGATGTATTTGTGCTTCCGGTAAATATTGTATTCGGGTAGCAGGAACTTGATAAAAATCTATTCCATTAATTGTAATACTAATATCACTATATACTGACATAGTTGAATCATTTGGGTTGGGTTGTAAAATATTGGCAGAAGGAGCTAAACATGTGAAAGTATGTGCATCCACAATACTTCCTGGGCTATCCCGATGACCGATACGACAACCTACCAACATATAGGAAGCTAATGATGAACCAAGTAATATTGGTTTCGCCACGGTTATCGTTAATAATGTACCGCCACGATAAGGAACGGATAATGGTGCTACGTTAGTAACAAATGGATCTGTATAATAAGTAAACGTAGTTTCAAAAGTATTGCTTTGTGCGACAAGAACATGTTCAAAACGAGTTCGTACTTTAATAAAAAAGTTAGAGACACATTTTGCGGCTGCTACAGCACTAATATCTGCGCGTCGGCAAAATATACTTGCGTCAATTAATGGAGGTGATAAGCAACTAATTACATCCTCTTGTAATAATTCCGCAGATGTTGTGGTATCGCCAATTACACATTCCAATCCTGTTGTAAAATTAGTACTTCGCATCGATGAACTAATAAAAATAGGATTTGATAATCGTAAGTATAAAGGTGTTTTACCACTTGCGGGACCAATACGTGGTTCCATGAAAATAATCGTTGCTGTTTTCATTGCTATATAGGTAGTTATTCCACTTGCAGCTATCTTTCGATTATTTAATGCTAACGATAATTGTAATAAAGTTGTTGAAGTTTCATTATCCACTTCTAGATCAAAAATAGATGGATAATTATCCACCATTTCACAAAGAATAGAAGGAATTTCTTCTGAATCAAGTATAATCTTCGCCGGAACATGTACTTCTGTATTATTTACATGTGTAATAATACATGCCCAAGGTTCTTCCACGTAAGATAATTTTTGTTCATTCGTAAATGGTACGGGTACAGGTTCTAAGAGTATGCGTAAATTGCCATCCAGAGTAGCATGCACAATTTCATTTTGTCGAAATGTGGGTACTGGTAATACATATAATTTGAATGTATCTTCTGGTATGTCATGACAATTTAAGGATACACCAACATGAACAGTTGTATAAGCGGGAAACCATGGTACACGGCAATTTGCAGTACGTGTACTAAATTCATTACTCGAACTCATTATCCCGTTAAATGAACAACATATTTTATTTAATTTATCGATAAAAGTTGGTGATACTAAAGATCCTTGAACAACAATACTGGTTGAAGAGTCCGAAATAATCATAGAATTCATTTGCTTTTCGTTAATAACTGAAGGACCGACATACGTAAATTCTTTATGCAAAGAATGCATAATTTCGTCTGTATTATCAAATACAATAGAAAATGCCACAGGATAAATATGCGTAGAACGTATTTCTTGCATTGTTAATGAAGGAACTTTACAAGTAATTGCCGAACTATCCATAACGTTTGCAGGAACAATTAAAATACCAAAGCGACAAACGGGATTAGAATTTTTCTGCATTATAAAACCAGTTCCACGAATAGTAACGACGGTACCACCAGTTACCGATCCATACATAGGTTCCACTGTTAATATTTGAGGACGTAATGTGTAATCAATAACAAATGGATTAGAACTTGCCGTATTTGCTTCATTAGTTAAGCGTAAAATTCCCGAACCAGCGATTAAGTTTGTGTCAACGGGACTGGGACACGTACACGTATAAATTGCTGAACCATTCGTAAATGATTCGTGTAAAACTGCAATTGAAGAGTATGAACGAATTCCTACGATATTTTCATGCATCGATAATCCAAATTCACATATCCATTGTTGATCATATTCAAACGAATTATAGGTATGAATAGTTAAAGTACGACTAACATTTATATCATTTATTCCTACAATACAATTATTTGGAATAACTTTGGTAATGTACAATCCATTACTTACGTATACATTAAGGATTGTAGTATTTGAATTATTTAAAGTTGCATAATTTTGTCCATTGAAGGTTATTTGTAACGAAATAGAACCATCTGTAGTAATAAAATCATCCAAATTGGTAAATGATACCGATGGTAAATTACAAATAATAGAGGTACTATTAATAAATAAAGCATTCGTCATTTCTTTTTTATTCCAAAAACATGCTAAATCAATCGATGGATAAAAATTGGTACCGAACACTGTAATAGTAGTCTGATGACTACGATCAATATATTGGAGAGCCACCGGAGTAAGAGTAGGAGCGGGTACAACTAGAAGTTCGATAGGCTGATGAGAAGAATCCATAATTGGCATATAATACAAACCATCATTACTTATTTCTAAACTTACAGTGGATTTAGAAAGGTTAGAAAAGACGGGGGTTAAACATTGGATAAAAGTATTATCTTGTTCGATAGATATTGGAACAATAATTTCCTTATTAAATCGACATACAGTATTAGTTGAGGGAACTAATCCGGAACCCCAAATAGTTAAAATGGTATTACCATTATTATCAATAATCGAAGGTTTAAATCCGTACGGCTTAGGTATCGGTACTAATTCAATTTTACCATTGGTAACGGAATATATATTATTTTGTACAATTCGAATCATAATAACTCCTAATATGGTATCCAATAAATGTAATTGTTCATTCGCTACCATACATTTTACTTCTTCTGGTGATATAATTTCGATCGGTATATCATTTAGAATAATATATTTATCTGCATGATCGACAATTATTTCACAAAATGAAGTACTTAATGGTACTATACCAAAATTCAAACCGGAAACGGTAAAATTTGTCGTTGCCGATATCGTTGGATCAATGGTTAAACTTGCTGGTTCAACGGCGATAATCCATGTTGATGGTTGTACCACCAGAGACACAACCGAAGAAAATAACGATACAGTGGATGACCGAATATCCGACTTTGATAACTCTCCTAGGAATATTTGAAGGGTAATATTCGTGACAAATGTGGATAACGAAGGTAAAGAACAGTGAATAGATTTATTGGTAATTAACGTACCCGCAAATTGGGCAAGTGTTGATACTATTTCGTTACTTGGATATTCGGGTACACTTTCAGTAGTAAGCGAAGACGAATATACAGAAAGTATTTCGTATTCACAGACGAAAATACTGTTTTGTAAACTAGCTTGTATGGGTAGCATAGTATTTATATCGACACTTGCTTGATCTTGGTTTATCGTATTTATTACGAATGGGGTATACGATTCAATTTCATATGGTGTGAATACATGGAGAACCGAACTTACACCTTCCGATACTCCATGGTTCAAGGTTAAGGAAATTTTATAAACACCATCTGGTAATCCCGGTATATTACACGATATTTCGATCGATGAGATAATACTACAGGAAATATTTAACATTGGTGATTGTTCCATGTCGATATTGGAAACCAGAGCCTGAACTATTGTACCTTGCTCACTGATAATACGATTGTCGATTAACGTTGTGGCAATGAATAAATAACTCTCTTTATTTGCATGGATATGATCAGGATATAAAGAGATTATATTAATCATTGCTTCGGTAGTACCCATGGATGACCACGAAAATGGAAACGGCGAAACATAATCTACTGCATTGTAGGAATAATAAATATACCATGGTTGATCGATAAATCTATTAGTTTTATCCGGAATTACTAAGGTTTGTGTATCACATTGCAACATTGTCACTGTAGTATTATCTATTTGAACCATTTCTATTAACTTTGCTGTCATATATTGGGCCGTTTCTAAAGCTTCACCTTGACTTATACGACAACGTAAAGTTGGGGTCCATTCTAAGTTGTTCAATATTGCTATAGATGATGATAATTCGAGTTCCATATATCCTAAAGTAATATTATATGCTAAAATACGATTAATAGTAGGTTCCTCTTTCATATAATAATACATATTGGAATTATTAGACATCGTTTGACCGTCCGAAGAAATTTTTACAGGAACTTCTACATTACCGTTTGACGGAGGTACTAAACATTGTGCCGTTTCGGATGATAAAACCGCACCTTGTACAACTATATCATGAAAATGACAATGAATTATTCCTAATCGAGTAGAAAATCCTGATCCAGTAATAGTGAGAACAGTATTCCCATTCCACTTACCGACAGTCGGAGAAATAAAATCAACTATTGGATCCGAAACATAATATAATGATAATGGAATGGACCATAAATATGGATTTAATTTATCATTGGTTATTCGCAATGTTGTCAACGAATCTGGATTCATTATTGCAGGAGCAGTACATATTGCTGTGTTGGAATCTACAAAAATACCACGAATAAATATTGTATCATTTACAATACATCCGAAATTTGGAGTATTATCAAAATCAGTACCTTTAATTGTAATTAACGTAGTACCCGTAATACTTGCTACTAAAGGCGAAAGATGATGGACGATAGGAAGAATATTAATTGCTAAATTTGTTTTACTTTTTCCAGTTACAATAGGTTTATCTTGATGAATATCCGTATTTTCTAGAAGTATATTCGAAAAAACAAAGATGGACGAAGCACAAGTTATATCATGCACATTTGAACCATTACCCATGCATTCACGGATCATTGGAATACTGGTGTTACCAACTATCCAGGTTGATGATACTGGGGTATCAGAAATATTTAATACTTTTCCATTATATGGTGAACCAATGACCGATAATTTTACAGATTCATTAAGATGAAAATCGACCCCATTTAATGATACACCAACTTTCATAGCTTCTGTATCAAATGGTAAATCGATAGTACTGCATAATATTGTTGTATCATTTATGTACGTTGCTGAAACAATAAACGAATTAAATCGACAAGATAATGATGGTAAATTCATAAATCCGGTACCATAAATAAAAATTGGTTCTACTACCGCATAATTTACCGATAAAACATTTGGATAAATACCCGTTATAGACAGTGATGATTGCGTGTAGGTAAAAGAAACAATACTTTCCCCTGGTAATGACGACCAATCATAATTATTATTACTGATTCGCAATTGTACGGGACCAATATTTCCAGCTGCTTCTAATGCCGACGGAGAAATACAAATAATTTCGGTATTTGAAATAAATCGAGCGGGAAACTGTTGGATACCAAATTCACATGTAAGGGTAGGGGATAAGAAAAAATTATTCCCACGAATGAGAACGGGTGTATTTCCTTCTGAAGTACCAAATGAAGGAATTATCGTTATAATTTCTGGTACAGGTATATATGGTAAAGTAATGGGCATAGTAGACCATTCGCTGCCATTATTTATACTAATATCTAATTGCGAAGATATGGCGCGTAAATTAGGACTACTGGGAGCGATACATTCAATAGCAGTTGAAACAATAAATTTACCGATTATCAATATTTTTTCGTCATTCGGAAACGTAAATAAACATTGTATTGAGGATAATTCTGATGTAGACACACTTGATGGAGCTATAAATCCACTTCCCATAACCATAATACGAGTTCCTCCGGTGATGGAAACCATGGACGGAATTACCGTATCAATAGTCCAACGAGGAATAAAACGATAAATAATTGGATTGTTTATTTCATCACTTATATCTTGACCATTGATCGTTATCGCGACTCTAGCTACAAGTGAAGATGGTACAGCGGGAGTAATACAGATAACCTCGGTCGAAGAAATATATTTTGCGGATACACGTTTTTGAATCATAACGGGTATTGCGTGTTTACTTTGCATAATTTCATCAAATTGACAAGCTAATGATGATATATATTGAAATCCTTTACCATAAATATGAATAGGTGTCCCACCATAAATAGATCCAAATTTAGGATTAATAGATTGAATTTCGGGATCCATACATAATGGAAGTTTATAGACTTTATCTTGATCATTATAATTATAACCATTTAATGAAACGAAAATTTCAATCGATAGACATCGCGGTACTACGATTGTATTATTTTGATTAATATAGTTCAATAAATTATATACAATATCCGAACTCCAGTGCGGAGTCGAACATGTAAACAAATTATTCTGATGCGTTGCGGATGCAACCTGTTCAATTTCGGTCGTTATGAGACTATTATTTGATACATACGATGAAGGTACCGCAATACGAAATTTACAAGTACTAGTATAGGAAGGAAATGATATTTGACTGGTGCGTAATATTATTGGGGAAGAAGACGATACATGAAGTACACGAGGATAGGTTTCGTATATAAATGGAGAAGTATAGTAATGAAAATTAGTCTGGGTACGACTCCACCATCCTTCATTGTTTGTTATCGCGATTCGTACGCTTTGTTCTCGATTATTAATATTTGGAGGAGATGAACATTCAATACGATATTGATTAGGCATGCTATCCATGATTTTAGTAATATTCGTTACGATTGTAGGTTCATTGGTTCCAAATAAACAATAAAAAGGTGCATTCATATTCGAAATATAATTATCTGCATCATCTACGATAATATTTACGACAGTATTTCCGGATATAGGACCTAAACTAGGAAAGATTGATAATACTTTCGGAACCATAAGTTGGCTAACAATACCATTATTTACAGTATCATCGCTATTGTAGGAAGATAAATATAATTCTAAAGCTATTTCATGAATTTTCTGCGAAGGATCATTATAACTTGCGGTAGTCATAATAATCGCATCTGCTCCATCCCATATAGACATTCGTTCATACTGAATACCCGCAATAATAGAATTAATTTGCTTTGGTAATCCCCGTAATTGAATACGTCTTTGTGGAACTAAAGATTGGATTATCGATAGTGATGGTTCAATTATTTCGATTAAGGAGGAGGCAAGATAAGAAGATAATGTTATTTGATTTGCAGAAGGTATTACAATACCTGCATTAGTACTAACCGTTTCCAATGTTACTTGTAATGTATCATTGTCATGTAATGAATGAACATATAAACCAGGTAATATTAATTTTTGTATGGTTGGATAAATTAATACAGGAGGATCATTAACCGGTATAACATGTATTTCTAATTTTGCTTGATCAAGTAAGGGATAACGATCATTCATACCTTTTCGTGTATGTTCTAAATGTTCAGGATTATATTTATCTACAATTCCACCAATATTACCTAAATCATCCACCGTAATTGATAATTCTTCATGGATAATGTTATAATTAGAATTATTGAATGGTGTATAGATAATTTCATGTAATGCATTATTGATGGCCGGTAGTGTACCGCGCATGATAATAAGTGAACTGGTGGATGTATCCGCATCATTATTGATAGAAGCAAGAAATTCGATATTTTCTGTATTTGAAAAGGATAAAGATCCCATTAATACTTGTAAGGTAACTTCTATTTCGTATTTGTAAGGTACAAAATCCAAACCTGCACTAGCGGTAAACATATCTTCATTACGAACAATAGGAGGTAAATCATTGACATCGACATCATCAATATAAATTCCCCGAAGAGTAACTGGTGTATCTTCTAGTGTTTCGACAATAAGTAATTCAGATGGGATATGAATATGGGGTGGATCATTAACTCCTTGAATAAATATATTTAATGTATTCGTATCAGTTAAGTATGAACCAGCCCCAACATTACCTAAATCATTAACTGTAAAGGTTAAACTAACTAAACCATTATAATTTATTGGTGGTAAATATCGTAATTTTGATATAGCTGTATTTACTATAGGTAATGGTCCTCGTATATGAATTATATATGATGATGATGATGAACTATCAATATTTGTACTAAGTTGATGACTACTATTAAAATTATCTATAAATTCTAGTATTGATATATAAGGATAAATTTCATCCACAAGGTATGTATCGTTAGAATATATATTATATTGACCAGTATTACTATCTGGGGTACTATAACCTAAATTAATTTGTCCATAATTAACGTATATTTGTACATCAACTTCCATATCCGGTTCTAAGGCACTATCGGCATCGGTCATTCGTAATCCTTCAATGCGTAAAACTGTATCTTCTATTCCTAAAATATCGATATTAGTTGTAATAATTTCTTCCGTATTTAATGGATTCATATATTCAATAACCATACCATTGGCTTCTTCTTGAGTATCTTTGGGCATGCGAGCAACAGGATTACTATTGTACGCTGCGGCGACAACATACATAATATTCCCGGCTGCATGCGCATCCATAGTACGTTTGAAAAATACCCAATTATCCGGATTACTACCAACCGCTTTCCATTGTAATACAATGGTATGTGAGCCTGGTACAAATTGGACCATTAATGTTCCGGATGCAACACTTTGTAAATTAATACTTCCATCTAAATGAGCACTAGATTCGGATCGAGGAGCACCATCAATTAATAATCGGACTTGTAAGGTACTCCAATTATCCCATGTTGTAGCATCAAACGATGGAACACCGTAACGAGCTAAATTTAAATTATAGGATATTTGGGTATATGTATTTTTATAAAAGGATACTTGTATAGATCCTTCGGCTATATTGGACCAAGAAGTTGATGGATTATCATCACCAAAAGGTATTATACCTAAGCTATAGGGGGTACGGGCTATCGAAATACGTTCACCTAATACAATTATATGACGCGCGGATACAAATCCATCTAAAAATGATGGCATAGAAGTCCATGCGTTAATTGCGGTACCTTGTTTATACCATTGTAATGTAACAGAATGAGTACCGGTATCAAATGTATATACTGTAGAACCGGTTAATACACCGGTACCAAATGTTCGGGTTACCGCAATGTAATGGGATGCACCATCGACTAATGGTTCATCATGATTAATGACCAGTCGAGCCGATATAACATCTTGATGTTCGACATTTGTGGTAGGATTAGGAGCATTCGAGGGACGAACTTGTAATAAATATGTAATTAAATATTCACCTTTTCTTGGTATTGTTATATTAATCGTTGAACCTGGGATATCTATCCATGTATCAGTAACAATAAGTTTTGCATCGGTTAATGGAAATGCTGAAGCAAGAAAGTTTTGTTCCGCGGATACAATCATGGTACGAGGTGAAGCAAAACCATCTAAAAATGTTGGACTACTTCGCCACGATGTAACATATGTACCCCATTTTCGCCATTGGAGTATAATAGTATGATTACCGGGATGTAAAGGAACAATTAATGAACCACGTAATATTTGTGTGCTTTTATCTAAAGCTCCAACTACAGTGGCATGACTACCACTTTGTCGATAAGCTATTCCATTAATAATTAAACGTGTACCTAAAAAATCATGTTGTCCTGTATTCTGAGATAAATCATTAATAACATTACCACCGGGATATATAACTTTTTCGGCTTGAGCAGTTAAGGTATACTGTATTAATACTCGGGTAGTTGATGCGGTGGAAACTTTATTGAGGGATATATTGGTTTGATTTATGGATGATAACGATGTTAAAGATGATGATGATGCTAATATATTTGTATTTGGCGCTGCAACGCTGATTGTTAATATCATCCCTGGGATAGGTACCCATCCTAATAAAGTAGAATTAATACGAGCTTCCGTTATCGGTGAAGCACTCCACATTAAAGGAGGTGAATTAGCTATTACGGGACCTGTAACTGCTGCAATTATAAATAATAATGATAGTATTCGTAACGATGATAACCCATACAAAAACTTCATTTTTTATTTATTATAACTAAAATGCAAATAAAGCAGGTCGCGGTCACTCTAATAAAGCAAGCTAAGGGAGTATCGTAATAAAACTAAGAAAATCGCGTAAGGATAATATATATGTTTATATTGACATTATTATGCAATTATGCATGTATGATTGAGAAGTATAATCCATGATAGGATATGTATACTGAATA
>Ga0255266_1000010_pt1 | contig 22978 bp, 1 predicted proteins | sample AtltaT_24_FD_183669 | JGI IMG/M metagenome (GOLD analysis project Ga0255266, IMG submission 183669) | Metatranscriptome of freshwater microbial communities from Altamaha River, Georgia, United States - Atl_Cont_RepB_0h (Metagenome... | ecosystem: Environmental > Aquatic > Freshwater > River...
TAACCTTTGATACTGAGTCGGTTTAGAACTTCAGCACCCTAGTTGTCTTCACATTCTTTCCTTGTCTTACCTCTATGAAGTAGGATCCGGATCTTAACTCAGAGCCGATATTTGTCGTCTCATTCGCATCTACCCTTAGCGTCTTCAACACTCTTCCCTGTGCATCCATTACCCTCACTCCGATTGGCTCATTCTCTGCAGTAATTACCTGCATATTGAAATTGCTCGTAGTCGGATTTGGATATACTTTCACACTCATTGACTCTGACACTTTTGGTGCTGCTACTTCAGGTGCTGCCTTCGTTATTGGTAACTCTCTGGATGTTGGCAAACATACTTTCGCAAGGTTTGTCAACTTAGCTCCCTTATACAAGCTGTATCCGCAACTTGATGTGTAGCGCAACTTCACACTATCCGTTGCTATTGCAGCCGCATTCGATGTGTAAGTCACCTCTATTATCTGTGATGATGACGTTCCTGATGTAATCGTTCCATTGTTACCTAAGTTACCCTTGAATGACCACTCATAACCTGTAGCTGCCGCTACTGTTGCAGATGCAGCCGTTAATGCTGGTGCTGTGTAACGATATACCCTCGCTCCGCATACATCACTTATCAGCGCTATCGTTATACTTGCAGGAACTGGAGGCGTTTTCGTAGCAACATTCGTCAACTTAGACGCTCTAAACGCTCCTGGACCACAGGCTGACTGATAACGCACTTTCACACTGTCTCCTGTCAATGCAGCTGCATCGCTCGAGAATACTACCCTTATCACTCTTGAGTTCACATCTCCAGAATCTATCGAAGCATTAGAGCCCAATGTGCCGGTAAACGACCACTCATATCCTGTAGCTGCCGCTACTGTAGCTGTAGCTCCAGGTAGTGCAGGTGCTGCATAACGATATACTTTCGCGCCACAAACAGATGGTGCTACAGCTGTAATAGTTATCGCTGTCGGTGCAGCAGGCTTTAGCGTAGCAACATTCGTCAACTTAGATGCCTTAAATGCTCCATTACCACAGGCTGACTGATAACATACCTTCACACTGTCTCCTGTCAACCCAGCTGCATTGCTCGTGTATACAACTCTTATCACTCTTGAATTCACATCTCCCGAATCTATCGAAGCATTAGAACCAAGACTGCCGGTAAATGACCACACATAACCTGTAGCTGCCGTTACTGTAGCTGTAGCTCCAGGTAATGCAGGTGCCGCGTAACGATACACCTTCGCTCCGCATACTGATGGTGCAACAGCTGTAATAGTTATTGAAGCAGGAGCAGCAGGTGTTGCCAATAATGTGTTTGACAACTTCATGCCCCTATACAAACTTTCTCCGCATGATGAAGTATACCTTAACTTAACACTGTCTGTTATTGCAGCCAATGCATTTGTCTTGTACTTTATTCTTATAATTCTTGAATTCACATCTCCAGAATCTATTACTGCAATGCTCGTATCCAATAATCCATTGCCAGTCAATGCTCCTTTGAATTGCCACTGATAGCCTGTCGCTTGCGCTGCAGTTGCTGTAGCAGCTGGTAATACAGGTGCTGTATAACGGTACACTCTTGAGTTGCATTCATTCGGCGTAATTGGTGTTATGATTATTGATGAAGGTATTGCTGGTACTGTTGTAGCAACATTCGTCAACTTAGATGCCTTAAATGCTCCATTACCACAGGCTGACTGATAACATACCTTCACACTGTCTCCTGTCAATGCAGCTGCATTGCTCGTGTATACAACCCTTATCACGCTTGAATTCACATCTCCCGAATCTATCGTAGCATTAGAACCAAGACTGCCGGTAAATGACCACTCATAACCTGTAGCTGCCGTTACTGTAGCTGTAGCTCCAGGTAATGCAGGTGCCGCGTAACGATACACCTTCGCTCCGCATACTGATGGTGAAACAGCTGTAATAGTTATTGCTGCTGGTGCAATAGGCGTTGCCAATAATGTATTAGACAACTTAGATGCTTTGTATGCTGTGTATCCGCATGCAGTAATATAGCGTAACTTGATACTATCACCAACTCCAGCCAATGCATTACTTGTATATGTCACCTCTATTATTTGTGATGAAGCATCTCCAAAAGTAATCGTTCCAGTTGCTCCTAATGCTCCTGTTAATACCCACTCGTAACCTGTAGCTGCCGTCACTGTAGCTGTTCCAGCTGGTAACGCTGGTGCTGTGTAACGATATACTCTCGCTCCGCAGGTATTTGAATTAGCGGTAGGAGCAATTGTAATCGATGCAGGAGGAGCAGCATTAGCATTGTAGTTGGCTATCGCAGGTGTACGGGTTGACACGCACCCTAATCCCGTTCTTGCCAATGCAAAAAATGTTCTCGCTACACCCGCAGTGGTTACTATTACGCTTGAATCAAAACTTGCTGTATTACTTCTAATCAGTGTTCCAGCCGTAGCAGCACTATACCAATCTATCTCCGTTCCTGATACAGGAGAAGGAACAGATACTGTTACACTTCCGCTTCCGCATCTTGTACCTCCGGTTGTTGTTGGTGCTGATGGCAATGACCCATAAACAATCACTATCGGGGTTCTTGTATCTGACTTGCACCCTCCTGTCAGATTCCTTGTCTCTGCATAATAAGTCGTTGTATTAGTAATCGCAGGTGTTGGATATGTATTCACACCTGCAGCATTTCCGGTCCTCAATGCTGTACCTCCTTCTGCAGCACTGTACCAGTCTATCGTTGTTCCTGCACCTGCAGTCACTGACAATGTTGTTGTTCCTGATCCGCATACCGGATTCACTGACGCCGTTACAGTTCCAGGTGCTGCAGGTATCTGACCTCCCAACGTAATTGTCACACTTGCTTCAGCACTGCAACCATCTGCAGTAGTTGCCGTTACAGTATAGGTTCCCGCACTTGTAAGAGATGTGGTCGCAGTTGTTACTCCTCCTGGTGACCACAAATAGCTTCCTCCAGCTCCTGCTCCGGATGCTGTAGCGGAAATAGATGTTACTGTACATGTCAACTCAGTCGCATCGTTAGCTGTAGATATACTCGCAACAGGTACTGTGTTTACTGTAACATTTACAGTCACCACACTGTCGCAACCATCTACCGTAGTATAAGTATGTACGTACTCTCCAGACTCAAGCACCTCGTCATCCCATGGCAACGTATAACTGCCGCACACTGTCGTGTCATAGCTACTCGTTTTGCTTTGGTTAATGGTGATATTTGCCGTTACAACACTATCGCAATTGTTTACTGAAGCAAAAGTCTGGGTATACACCCCTGACGCTGTGTACGTCGTTCCTGACCATACATAACTGTCGCATGATGTAGCGCTAAACTCTGATGTCAATACTGCCTGATCAACACTAAATGAAACGCTCGCAGGACATGGGCCTGTTCCGGATGATACCGTCACACTATATGAACCTACATCCAATCCGCCAATTGTAAATGGATTACCGCTGTACGCAACTCCTACCGTATCATCATTGATAAAATATTTGCCTGACGCCGATGAACCCATTCCCGCCAATGTAATTACTGCAGATCCATTGTTCAATCCAGGACATGCACTCACGATTCCTGATGCGGATGCACTTACGTTACATGGATTGAATACTACGTTCTGATCGCAGGTGCCTGTTGTCAAATAACCCATCTGGGTTCCTGACAACGTAGTGTTAAGACCGCCAACATACGCAGTAACTATCGTATTCGTTCTGCCTGATCCCGTTCCTACGTTAAATATATGCTTGCTTGATGATGAATTCCTGAAATCAACCGTATTCGTCAAACGATACGTACCTACCCTTGTTCCCGGAGATGTGCAGCCTGTCTTAACAGCACTTATTAACGAACCATTCCCTGACCCGGGCAACGCACGCGTTGCCTGATTCATGAATCGATACGTAACTCCATTGACTGTCGATACCTGGCTTGATGAGCCTATACCAAAACTCGTAGGCACCTGGTTTGCACCCAGCTGTGATGAACCTGACACAAACGAAAAACTCACTGTACCTCCGTTCACTATCATCGTGTCAAAGCCCAAACCAAACTGCAAAGATGCTAGTTCCAGTTGTGATGCACTGCCTGTCTTTAACAAGTATACATCAAACTGATACACTTTGCTCGATACTTGTGTCTGGTTCGTTACATACATCTCGTATGTCGGAGCTTGGGACTTTGCTATCAGGCTTAGCATTAACCCAATGCTGATCAACAGCAGTTTTCCGATTTTGGTTGATTGTTTCATCATGGCTTATTTTATTTTAAAATACTTTTTTACTTTTTTTAATCCCCAATTTATTAATATGGACGTGCTGTGTATATCTGCAATATCGCGTTGTTCTCTATAATCTGCATATCCAACGCATCACTCGCTCCATCACCATTGCAATCTGTAGCATTATAGCCAAACGCAAAGTCAAACGCATCATTCTCCGTAGCTGACATATCATTGATGTCTATCGTAGGATCCTGATCCACGTTTCCTGAATACATAGCATACACACCGCCCATATCCTTCATCGGCGAATTGATACCATCGCCATATGCCTGGCCCAATCCGGTTGTGAAATCGTAGAACACTGTACTGTCTTGAACAGTAACAGGTACAGAACTCCAAGTTTCAATACTATTACGATGAGTAACGGAAATGTAATAAGTATTTCCAAATGAACCCTGAGGCATGTTGGCATTGATTGTTCCATTTGTATGGATAATTGCAGGTATGCTAAATTCAGGTGATGTATTACTCAAACTGTCAGGTCTCCACAAATTAACTCTTACAGAGTCTGTAGCGGTAGCATCAGGATCTCCCAACAGATCTCTCAATGTAGCAATCATTGTATTGTTTCCAGTATAGAAACCTTCCAAATATGCTTTCACATTGAAACTAGGTATCACAGGAATTGTAACGCTGTTGTTTCTGGTACATCCCAAAGAGTTGGTTACAGTTGCAGTATATGTCGTGGTAAATGTAGGCATTACTGAAATGCTAGAGATTGTTGTATCCAAGCCCCCAGTTGATGTCCAAGTTACAGGTAATAAACTCTGAGCACCTAAAGTAATGATTGGCAAAGCATGTAATGATTGTATACCTTGAGATGTAGATTGAACACCCATGATATCATCAGTTTTATTTGCAGCCAACACACAAGTACCACTGCTTAAATTCTGCTGTACAAAGTCAACGAGTATGTTAGAGGTTCCGTTCCAAACAAATGGAGTGTTGAACACATGATTGTTCAAGCCAATTGCCGGTATAAATGAACCATTGGATCTGAATACAGTATCAGTAAGACTCTGAGTGCTGAATGTAGTTCCATTAAGACTTGTTGATGTTGTAACACCCATGGCAATTCTTAATTTTTGCATAGATCCGCTACTAGATTTAACAGTAAACCCTAAGCTTGTGATATTACCAGCTGCAATTCCCAATCCATTCAACTGGCTGGCTGTTAACAACATTCTAGTTCTTACAACATTTGGATAACCAAGACCAGCACGGTATGGATTACCTGAAGTAACAAGAGTTGTATCTTCTGTACCAATAACACCTGATACATTTTGAGTAGCAGAGCCATTCAGTGTTACGACAGTACCACCGTAAATTGGTGCAACAGATGAAGGCGTAATGTTAACTACAGAAGGTATCTGCAGAACAGACAATACAGCACCATCGGAAATCTTAACACAACCGGTGATGTTGTCGGTTACTTTTACACGATAAGTACCACCTACGTTTGCAGTGTAAGCATCCCCATTGGCACCAGAAATATTGGCTCCATTCAATGTCCACTGGAATGAAGCATCTGATGAGTTGGTGCTTGCAGTAAACTCATTGGTATTCAAATCGCAAATTACAACCGGAGAGTTTCCATCTATACTTGCAGAAGGCAAAGCATTTACAGTAATTGTCTGATATGCTGTGTCTACATTTCCACAAGGATCTGTAACGGTTAGCATATAAGTAGTTGTACTTGCCGGTGTAACGTTAATAGATGAAGAAGAACCGATAACTGATGAACCGTCGCTCCATGAATAAGCAAGCGTTCCATAACCAGAAGCAGTAGCAACCATCATAGCAGACTGACCAACACAAAGCGTTGTAACGTTTGCATTTATTGATGCACTAACTGGTATAACATTTACAGTTACTGATCTGGTCTCACTCTGACATCCTACATAACTTGTAGCATATACAGAGTAAGTAGTTGTTTCGCTAGGATTAACTGTTAGAGTAGATCCTGTTGAATCAGCCGTTGATGACCAAGTAAATGTGTTACCAGGAACCTGAGAAACAGCTCCTCTGATATTGAGTTTGTAATCCTCAGTCTCACCCCATGTATAAGTACCAGTTGCTGGATCAGTTGCAGTACCAAATTCACGAACGATCACTCGCATTAAGGTTACACCAGGAGTTGCATTAGTTGGAATGGTTACAGTTCCTGACTCAGTATGAGGTCCTTGAACTGATGCAGGAGAAGTAAATACTCTTTCATTAGCTTCAAACGCACCATTTCTGTTATAATCGATGAATACGTTTGTCCAGTTACTGAAGTTTCCTCCGCAAGTTCCTACGTTTACAGTCAATGGATAAGTTTCCCCTACTGTCATTGTAGGCGCAGGAAGGTTTGTAAAGTTTGAATACTGATTCAATAATGATCCGGTAGTACCTGTAGAGCTACAAGTTGAACTGTTGCTCAATGGCCCAAATGTTACACCCAGGATATCCTCATCAGCAGTTGATGTTGCATTAGATGCCAGATAACCTGTAGGCAGATTTTGTGGACCATTTGCTATGGCTCCTGAATAAGCCGTTAATAATGCAGTGCCTCCATTACAGATGTTCACTGCAGTAGTAGTAACGCTATCCAATTTTGGACTTTCATTTACAGTTACAGTTACAGATGCAAGGTTTGTACAACCCAATGCCGCATCATAAGCAGTTACAGTGTAAGTGTAGCTACCAGGTGCAGTTGGCACTGCAGAAACCTGAGCTCCTGAAACTGAAGCAGAGATACCACTTCCGGCTGAAGGACTTGCAGACCAGCTAAAGCTGTAATCGTTGGTTGTTCCTTCATTTGAAACTGACAATTCTATGTTTGAATTAGGACAAACAACATTGTTGTTAACTGAAGCAGTTATTGAATCAGGTTGATTAACATGAGCAACTACCTGAGTTCTTGGTCCTTCACAACCAAATGAAGACACTTCAGATACATAGTAGTTTGTTGATTGAGAAATTGGCAAATTAGGCGCAGTACCATTAGCGATGAATCCGGTTCTGTAATATTGAAGATTTACATTATCAATACTGTGAACCATTGACAATCCACCAGTACGTGCCTTGAACACGTGTCTCCAGCTTGCCTTGTTTGCATTAACGTAAGCAGCAGGTAACTGTAAGTTGGTAAAGATTGGTGTACCACCCACAATCAAGTTAAGCTGACCTGATTGGTTAATATTTGCAACCACAGGAACATTAGATTGGCCAATCCAGTCTGTATTGTCTGAATAAGCTACAATTCCATTGGTTCCTATTGTTGTACCAATATCCCCAGCTACGTTTGAGTTGTATAATACTCTGATACCATTGGCACCTGCACCAGTTCCATAATCATCAAATCCAATTACCAGTTTGGTACCGGTTCCGTTTTCAGCATTTGGAGAAGTTGCATTAGCATCTGCATCATCTGCAAAGCTGTAGCTCAATCCATCAGCACCACCGCCACCACCGGTAGTCATTGTAAAGCTTACATTGTAACCTTGTGCATTAACGCCATTAGCATTAACAGTTAATCCTCCTAAGGAGTTGGCAGTATTTGGTGTAAGCCTGATTGAGTTATTATTTAATACAGCTGTTCCACTCAATGTAGCACCATTCAATGAAGTTGTGCTAAAGTCATTGCTGAAGAAAGTTGTAGTACTTGAAGATAATGTATCATACCAGTTGAATACGGATGTTCCAATGTTTGTGCTGTTAGAAGTAGCAACAATACTTGGAATTCCATATCCGCACTGAACGCTATTGTTAGCAGATGGTGCGGCTGGTATAGGCATTGCTGTAATAGTAACAGTTTGAGCAGCGCTTGTACAACCAGTTAATGGATCTGTTGCAGTTACAGAGTAAGTAGTGGTTGTTGTTGGAGCAACCGTTACTACTGCACTGTTTTGAGCACCAGGGTTCCATGTCCAGTTCAATGAACCGGCACCAGCAGTTACTTTTTGTCCCTTGAATCTCATATTAGGACGTTGACTGTATGTAGTACCAGTGTTAGATGGAGTGAACGAATTAATCGTACAGTTTCCGTCTGCATGGTAGTTTACAGTAGATACATATGAAGTTGCAGATTGTGTTACTGCACCGTTGTTTGTGAAAGATGTAGTACAGCTTGTTGTACCTGTACATACACTGCAATTAGAGAAACTTACATCCACAACTACGTTGGAAACACCATCCCAATTGAATGAGTTAGCAAAATTAATAGTACTGTAACCTGATACCGCTGATGGTGAATATGTTCTTAAAGGCACCACGTTGGTAAATCCGGTAGCTAATAATGCGCTCGTCATAGAATTAAGGTTGGTATGAGCCATGTTGATTTGGAAGTTTTCCAATGGAGCATAGTTGTAACCTGCACTTAGGTTCCAAGCAATGCTGGAAATATCACCTGCCACTAATCCTGCAGCAGTCAATTCAGAAGCCCTGATAAGATATTGCTCATGACTAGAACCATAGAATTGACCGAATGGTGTAGGATAAGAAGTAGTCGAATTAACAATAGTACCATTTCCGATTGTAGCGTTTCCAGGAGCAACTGTACTTGTTGTTGCTGTTAAAATTACGTCAGAACCCGCGCAAATACTATCTTGATTTGCAGTAACTGAAGTTATTTTAGGACCACCATCTATGATAACACTTAAACTTCTGATGATTGTACATCCTCTGTCCTGATCAAATCCTACAACCGAGTAGTTATAAGTACCAGCAACAGTTGGAGTAATAGTCAAACTATCTGAACCAATTAATATTATTGAAGAGTCAATGCCACTACCTGTAGTAGGTGAAGCAGACCATGTAAATTGGTAAGTGTTTGAACCACCGATTTCCTGATTTGCTTTTAGCGTAATGCTGCTACCCAAACAGAAAGAGCTTGCAGTTACAGTAGGATGAATAGAGTCAGGAATTGTTACGTTAAAGTAAACAGTTGCACGACCACTCTCACATCCAAACTCACTAACTTCGGAAACGTACAATGTATCATTTCTAGAAACTATCTGTCCGAATCTTGTATAAGATCTGTTTGTAGTTTCAGTTTGAACCAAGTTTCCACCTGTAGGTGCATCATACCACTTGTAAGTATGAACAGCAAAGTTGTTGTTCGATGTAACGGTGGCTGTTGGATAAGCATCACCGCACTGATCAGATGAAGCTCCGTTAGGCGTAGCAGGTATTGGATTAACAGTCACTGTTTTAGTTCCTGTAGATACACAACCTGTTACCGGATTAGTAACCGTTACTGTATAATTTGTAGTTGCGTTCGGAGCAATTGTAGTTGTTAAACCTGAATCACCAGAAGACCAAGCATACAATAAGTCAGGATTTTGACTAACCCCTGAACGTACGTTAATGATATAGTCTTCTGATTCACCAGAAGCAAATGATGTACAAGCATCTCCAGCTCCGTTGGTATTACCCGAACCTCTGGATCTTACTCTCATTTTTGTAAATCCGGCAACGGCATTTTGTGGAACGGTTACCATTAAAGTACCAGTTGTACCAGTTGTAAATGGTTGTACCCACTCATTGGCTTCCAAAGAACCATTTCTATTCCAGTCAAACCATACAGAAATGATTGCAGAAGAAGATGTTGTCAATGTCAATGGATAAGACTGTCCAACTGTTACAGTTGTGATACTTGCTGATGTTCCAAAATCAGTATAGTATGGAGACGCAGCACAAGCACTAGTGTTTGACATTGTATTGAATGTTACTTCACTAATACAAGATGTTGTTCCACCGCCAGCTGTTGCACAATATCCTGAAGGTAGTTCCTGAGGACCAGTGGTGATGGTATTTGAATATACGCTCAATGTCGTGCTATTACCATCACAAATCGAAGATGCAGTAGCAGTAATACTGTCTATTAATGGAAGTTTATTCACTGTAACTGTTACAGTTGAAATTGTAGCACAAGAGCTATCTTTTGCAACCACAGAGTACACATATGTACCAGCGATAGTTGGAGTAACAGATTGTGTGCTTCCGATTAATGAATCTGAAATACCACTTCCTGTTGAAGGAGATGCCTTCCAGATATAATTAGTATAGTTGTTGTTTGTTGCAGTTTGTGTAACACCCAATGAAACAGAACCGTTCAAACAAATTGCACTGTTAGCGGTAGCTTGAACAGCATCCGGTTGATTAACAGTAGCAATTACCATAGAACGAGGTCCTTCGCATGTAGTAGTAGATTCTGATACATAGAAGGTTGTTGTATTGTTTATAGAACTACTATAGCTGTAACCTCCAGTTTGCAATAAGTTGCCTCCTGTAGCAGCATCATACCATTTAAAAGTACCGTTTGATCCGGTTGAGGATACCACATAAGCCTGAGGCACTCCAAATCCACACTGGATAGAATTAGCCACAATTGGCGCTCCAGGAGTTGGATATACTGTTACATCAATGGTATCACTTGCAGGACATCCCGCGATTGGATCTGATGCAGTAACGATATAAGAAATCACACCGGCTGTTCTAGGAGTATCGATTACATTAGCACCTGTAAGGTTATTTACATTCCATGTATACACATAGTTTGGATTTTGTGCTACATAACCACGCACGTTGATTGCGTAATCTTCAGTTTCACCCCAAGTGTAAGTACCGGTTGGATTAATTGTACTGGATTCAACCAATACAACCCTCATTCTGGTAACCCCTGCCTGAGCATAATCAGGTACTCTGATTTTACCAGCATAGTTTGTACCAGTAAGTGAAGCTGGACCATAAGCTTTACCGATTGTATTCTCACCTTGGTCAGCAAAATCTCCATCTCTGTTCCAATCCACATAAACATTCATTGAGTTAGAGTATGCAGTGGTGCTTCCGCAATAACCCACCGTTACAGCAACATCCACACTGTCTCCTACAGATACTGTAGGTGCAGGGACTGTTTCTGTATAGTTAGAGTACATTTTCAAAGTAGATCCAGGACCACCAGTAGTGTTACAATCTGATGATTGATCCAGTGATCCAAATCTTACTCTTAAAATCTCCTCATCATTAGGTGATGTTGCAGAGGAAGCCAGGTAACCTGTAGGCATTGTCTGAGGTCCTGAAGTTATTACTGAAGAATAAGCACTCAGACTTACAGGATAGTTTTGACATACGCTAGCTGGCGTAGCCGTAATATTAGAGAATGTAATAAAGATGTTGTCTACAGAAGTTGTGATAGTATTAACACAACCTGTAGTAGGATTGCTTGCACTTAGAGTGTACTGGGTAAATGCAGCAGTAGATCCTTTATAGTAAACAACAGCAGCATTTGTACCTGCAACATAAGGTATGGTTGCAGCTGAATCCATGTAAAGATTGTCTACAGGAGACCAAGTAAATGTGCTGTAGTTATTTAAGTTAGCTTCTGCGCTCATCGCTTTAGTTTCACCAACACACATTCTGGTTGGAGTAATTGTCAATGAAGGAGCAGGATTGTAATTTGCAACCACTGCATATCTCGCACTTGAACAAATTCCTTCAAACGCCTGAGCATAGAAAGTAGTGGTTACAGCAATGGCTGGTGTAGTAAAGCTTTCACCTGTACCTAGAACTTGCGTGCTGGTTAATGAAGCATACCACTTGATGGTTGAGTTTGCAGTAGAGGTTGCAGATAAAGTCGCTGGTTGAATACCGCAAACAGTAGCATTAGAAACTGAAGTAATCAAAGGATTACTGATTACCAGTTTATAAGGAGTTGCTGTAAAGCAAGTATTTCCTGAACCATCCTTAACCAATGCACGGTAGTATCTTGTATCTGCCTGTAGTGGCGTGGTGTAAGTTACACCAACAGCACCAGGAGATGATACCCAGTTAATGCTGTCAACAGAACGCTGCCATTGTATAGATCCAAGTCCATAAGGGCTTGAAGGACTCAAGCTCATTACTGCAGTACCATTCACGCATAGAACAGCAGGATTACTTGTAATGGTAGCTGATAACAATTGTACACTTAATGAAGTGGCGGCTAAAACTGAGCACTCATTACCACTTGCTGAAATAGTGTAGTTAGTAGTTCCGGCAGTTGCTGAACGAGCATACAAAGTAGAAGCACTTGTACCAGCAACATAAGGCACAGTTGCATCAGCATCTGTATAAAGATTGGTTGCTGGAGTCCATACATAACTGCTGTATGTTGGATCCTGATCTATTGAGTAAGCAACAATTGTATTGTTACATACAGTTTGAGGAGCAGTTACAGATACAGAAGGAGGCGTTGATACCGTAACAGTATCAGCGATTCTTGGTGTAAAGCAACCTGCAATTTCAGCACTTGCATAGAATACAGTAGTACTTGCAACAACAGGTGTTACAACAGTACTATCTGTTTCAGGTGCGATTGAATTACCCCCAACAGCCGCATCATACCATCTTACAGTAGCTCCATTAGAAGCATAAGCCTTCAATGTAACTGTACCACTTCCGCAACGTGTAATATTTGTGAATGGTGCAGATATGGAAGGATTTCTGTAATTCAATCTGTAATCTGATGTAAAACATACACTGCTTGATCCATCGATCACTATTGCTCTGTAGAACCTATCAGCAGTATTTGCAGCAGATGTAATTGAAGTAGTGTTTGCACCTGCAATGTCGATAAATGAAGTACTGTCAGCAGATTCTTGCCACTTAATAGTGCTGGCAGCGTAACCTGTTGATGGAGATAAGCTCATTGAAGCTGTACCTGAGATACAAATTGCAGCAGGATTGCTGGTAATGATTGCACTTGCAGGCTGAACGTTTACAGTTGCTGTATCAAATGCATAGCAACCTGAAGTCGCATTGGAAGCGGTTACAATGTATTTCACCTGACCAGCCAATGTTCTATTAACGTAAACGGTAGTTGCATTTGTTCCTGCAACATAAGGTACCGTTGCTGCAGCATCCGTGTAAAGACCTGCTACTGGCAACCAGGTATAAGTATCATAATTAGTAAGTGTTGAAGTAACATCTATTTGAGTTGTAACTGCATTACATACAGTCTTTGTTTTTCCGCTTGCACCCATTGCAATTGTAACAGGAGTAGCAGGGTTAACAGTAGCAACAACCGCTGTTCTAGGACTGCTTTCACAAGTTGTTCCTATTGAAGCAGACACATAGAAGGTAGTTGTGGCTGTAACATTAGCAGTATATGAATTACCGGTAGCTAATTTGGTTCCACCACTTGAAACAGAATACCAGTTCAACGAAGCATCTTGAGAAGCTGTTCCGTTTAGTGTAACAGAACCAGCGGCGCAACGACTCACGTCAGCAACTGAAGCAACCGATGGATTGTTTACTACCTGAGTGAATGCAGGCGTAGTAAAACATGTATTACCTGAACCATCTTTGATGATTGCCTGATAAGTTGAAGTAGCAGTGATTGTTGGAGTAGTGTATGCAGAATCGTTCGCACCTGCAATATCAACACCATTCAAAGTCCACTGAACTGTACCCGGCATTGGTCTGCTTGAAGTATTCAATGACAATTTAGCAGTTCCAGTTTTACAAATCGCTGATTGATTTGAATAAATAGAAGCAGATGTACCCTGAACAGTTACAGTATCAGTAGCAACTGTAGTACAACCACTTGTATTGTTTACTGCAGTAATTGAGTATACTACTTTACCAGCAGTGTTAGATTTAAAGTAAACCATTGAAGCACTTGACCCATCGTAAGCAACTGTAGCATCTGCATCCAGATACAAGTTGGTACGAGGAGACCAAACATATGATTCATAGTTTTCAGGTGCAGAAGCAACATTCAATGAAGTAACAGCTGCGTTACAAACTGTTTTCGCGCTATTCATTGCAACTGGAATAGGAGGAGCAATTGTAGCAGTAACAGCAACTCTTACGGCACTATTACAAGAACCAATGCTTGCTCCCACATAGTAATCCTTGGTTGCAGAGATGGAAGGAGAATATGTAGACCCTGAAGCCAATGAAGAACCGCCAGTTGCTGCTGAATACCAGCTGATAGATGCTCCGTTTGAAGCAACAGCTGATAAAGTTACAGATCCAGATCCGCAACGAGCACCACCTACCGTAGAAACAATGGTAGGGTTATTAACCAATTGCATATAGCCATTGGTGGTAAAGCATATACCAGATGGAGAACTTACAACTGCTCTGTAATAAGTAGAAGTAGTAATGGTTCCGGTATTATAAGTTAGTGCATTCGCACCAGATATATCAGAATAAGCTGAACCATTTAAAGACATTTGCCACTGAACAGAACCAGCAGGTAAAGTATCAGTAGTATTCAATGTCAAGGTTGCGCTACCTGATTTACAGATAGATGTTACACTAGAAGAAATATTTCCAGTTGTAGGCAATACGTATAATTTGGCTGAGGCAGCACCTACACAAGCAGATGTTCCGCTGGCAGCATTTACAGTATACATAAAGGCGCCTGAAGCAGAAGCTTTTGCATAAACCGAAGTTGCACTGGTATTGGCAACATACGGAATTGTTGCATCGGCATCAGTGAATAAATTATCAACTGGAGACCATGTATAAGTCGAATAGTTAGTTGTGTCTGAAGTTACAGAAATCGCTTTTACTTCATTTGCGCAAAGTGTAGCATACACAGGTGAAACAGTTACAGGACTCAATGAAGTCACCGTTACACTTGAGGTAGCTGTATTGGCACATAATGTAGCAACGTTATTTGCAGTAACCGTATAAACCTTAGTACCCGCAACAGCAGAAACTGCATAAACAGTAGTTGCAGAGGTGCCGCTTACATATGGAGTTGTAGCTGCAGAATCCATAAACAGACCAGAAGCAGGGGTCCATACATAAGTATCATAATTAGAAACATCTGAAGTAACACTCATTGCAACAACCGGGTTGTCACAAGAGACAGTTTGAGATGTAGATGACAAGGTCAATGGCAACGGAGTGCTTACATTAACAACCACAGGCGTTCTTGTTCCCTCACAACCACTTACAGTTAATCCAACATAGTAAGTTGTAGTAGCGCTGGTAGATGATGGTGTTGTATAAGTTGATGCGGTTTTTAATGCATTGCCACCAGTTTCTACATTATACCATTTAATAGTACCTGTAGAAGCAGTAGCAGACAATACTGAAGATCCAGTACCGCAACGAGAAGCTCCGGTAACAGATTCAACCTGAGGATTACTGATTGAAAGCGTGTAAGGTGCAGAAGTTAAACAACTGTTTCCTGCTTCATCTTTGATAACTGCCTGATAGTAAGAAACTGTATTCAAATCAGGGGTAGTGTAAGATGAATTGCTTGCTCCTGCGATATCTGTGTAGGTAGTTCCATTCATGGACATCTGCCATTGAATAGTACCTGACCCGTAGCCAGTTGAAGGAGAAAGACTGATGGTAGCAGAACCAGACTTACATATGCTTGCAGGTGATGAAGAAGTGCTTACACTTGAAGGCATTACAGTAACAGATGTACCTGAGTTGGTTGCACAACCAGTTTCTGTGTTTGAAGCTGCTACAGAATAGTTGTAAGTACCTGCAACTGCATTCTTAACATACACTGTATTGGTATTTGTTCCGGTTACATAAGCAACAGTAGCATCCGCATCTGAATAAAGGTTAGAGGCAGGAGACCACTTATAAGAATCATAATTGCTCAATGTAGAAGTTACACTCAACTGTGTGATTGAGTTGCTGCAGATTGTTCTGGAAGCAGACAATGACAAAGTTGGAGGTGCAGAAACTTCAGCAACAACAGGCACTCTTACAAGAGATGAACAACCGTTGCTGGTAACGCTGGCATAATATGTTTTAGTAACACTGATACTTGGCGAATAAGAAGAACCGCCTGGAAGAAGTGCAGTTCCGCCTGTAGCTACATCAAACCATGAGATTGTACCACCGTTAGAAGTAGCAGTTAATGTTACAGATCCTGTACCACAACGAGCAGCACCAATAGCGCTAGTGATTTGTGGTTGGTTTACAACTGCAAAATGAGTTACAGTTCCACATATTTGTCCTGTTTGATCTTTGATCAATACCTGATAATTTGTTGAACTGGTTAATGAATCTGTCATATATGAGGTACCGTTAGCACCTGCAATATCTGTGTAAGTCGATCCATTTAATGAAATCTGCCATTGTAAACTGCCAGCTCCATATCCTGTTGCAGGTGTTAAACTGATGGTAGTTTTTCCGCCATTACAAACAGGCAATGAACTAGCAGTGGTGGTTGACGGCAACACAAATACTGTATCCTTTAAAGACATCCAGCAATTGCTGCTGCTGTTATTAGCCATTACAGTGAAAATGTTATTGCCCGTAGCGCTTGTTTTGGCATAAACAGTAGTGGCAGAAGTACCACTTACATATGGAGTAGTAGCCGATGCATCAGTGTAAAGACCTGTTGCAGGGCTCCAAGTAAATGAAGTATAGTCAGAAGCACTGGATGTAACTGATAATGCAGTAATCGCATTGTTACATACAGTTTGACTGGAAGCATTGATAGTTAATACTGGAGGATTAGAAATAGTAGCTTCAACTGCTACTCTTGTACCCTCACAGCCATCCTGAATTGCACCTACATAATAAGTAGTATTAGCAGCAGCAGAAGGCGTAAACACAGCTGCTGTTCCTAAAGCGGAACCGCCGGTTTGTTGTGCATACCACTTAAATGTAGTACCTGTTGTACCATTCGCAGTCAATGTAAACGTGGCTGTATTGGCAACTGCACAAACACTGCTTCCTGAGGTTGATGTAGGTTGAGGATTTCTAACTTCCAGGAAGTAAGCAGGTGTAGTATAACAAGTAGCTCCTGTCTCATTGCTGATAATTGCTCTGTAATACATATTGTTGGAAGAAACAGCAGTTGTACATGTTAAACCAACGATTCCAGGCATATCAGTGAAGTTGATGCTGTCTGAAGACTGCTGCCATTTGATTTTATCATCTGGTACAACAGTAGCAGCATTTAAATACAATACTGCAGATCCGTTCACACACACAAAAGAAGGAGCAGATACTACAGAAGCTACAGTAGGCATTACCGTAATCATTGCCGAATCTTTCGCAGCACACAATGTCTGGAAGCTGCTTGCATTGCAATAGTATTTAGTAACTCCGGGGTTTAAGTTTCCTGCATAAACAGTAGCTAAACTTCTTCCGAAGTAAGGAATTGTTCCCAATGAATCTTCAAACAAGTTAGTTGTTGGAGACCATATATAGGTATCGTATGGAGACAAATCAGTTGTAACAGACAATCTTGCTGTTCTAGTGCCTCCGCAAACGATTGGTTTGTTAACCGCAAATGCAGGAGGTGTTTCCACTGTTACCACTACCATTGTACGAGGACTAGAGCATAGTGGTGTCTCTTCCGCTACATAGTAGGTAGTTGTTTGTGAGATGGTTGGTGTAACAAACAACGTACCTGTATTTAAGCGAGTACCAGAGATGGCAGCATTGTACCATCTGATAGTATTACCCGCACCAGGCAAATTGGTTGTTAATGCAGTAAATCCTGATCCACAAACAGACAATACACCACTTACAGTTGGAGCAGTAGGCGTTGGATTTACTGTGAAGTTTATTATTTTATCAGTTACGCAACCCGTTGTAGGATTGCTGACTTTTAAATTTACATTTTTTACACCGGCACTGGGCACAGTGTAGATAGTGGCGCTTGTAGTAGTATCGCTCAGGTTAGCTGATGGGAACCAACTGAAGCCATAGTTAGTTGGAGGAGAGAATCTCCATGCTTCAGGGGTTGTAATGTTAGTAGTGAAGTTAGCACGACCAGGAGCAGTTGCACCAATAGTTTTTGTTGCATCTTGTAGACCAATTGTTCTGGCTTTAGCTCCATAAACAGTTCTTCCAACATGTACTTCAACCAATCCGGTTGTTTCATATAAAACAACAGTGGCAAAGTGAATGTTTGAGGTACTTTGGTATTCTGGCATACTATCTTGTAAAATAAATCTACGCGTTGGTGCTGAACCTTCTACCCAATACTTAATATTACCATTGGTTCCAGCAAAGTCTCCATCCATAGCCATCAACGCGATTGCATTACCAGGATTGGCCAAGTTAGGAAATACAATACCATTTGTAGCGGTAAAGCTATATTGACCCAAATAACCAGCAGTTGCAGAGAAACCCGGAACAGGACCGAACAACAACAATCCATTGGTACCCATCGCTAATTTATCAAATGACTGTCCAAAGAAATTATAATTAAACCCGATAGGTATATTGGCCCATCCACCATCATCATTAGAACCGCCCAAAGTGAACCCAGGCTGAGTAACAGTACTTCTTACTATGTATTTAGATGTTGAAGGAGGCGTAAAAGTTTCATACGGAATAGGTGCTACAGAGAAGTTTCCGGCACTTAAGTTAGAGTTTAATGTAATCGTTTGACCTGCATTGAAGCAAGAAACTTTAGGAGAAGCAGAAGGCGTAATAACAGCACTAGGAATAACCCCTACATCAAACTTACGTGTAACAGTACATCCGCTACCAGAAATAAGAGCACTAACGGTGTAAGTAGTTGATATAGTTGGGGTAGCTTCAACAGAAAGTCCGCTCGTCGTATTTAGTCCTGTAGATGGTGTCCAAGTATAACTGTCAGCACCTATATCATTTAAATTGATGACTACTTTATCCCCTGTTGCACAAATAAATCCGTTAGATGGTGTTACTAATGGAGTAAATACTGGAGTAGCAGTTACAGTATATGCTGAACTATAGCCGGTAACCAAATTTGCAGTTACTGAAATCAATCCTTCAGTAATGCCAGCAGGAGTGACAGCAGTAATGGTATTGGTATCAACAACTGCAAAGGAAGCAGCATCTGTATTATTGAATTTAACAGCAGTGACATTTTTGAATCCACCACCAGTCGCCGTAATCGTTATGGTTTGGCCACCTGCTGAGCAATAAGGTCCATAGGTTCCGGTAATTACCGGAGCAATAAAGGAATCAACAAAAGCAAAATAGTCACGACCACTGAATGAAACAAATGGTCCGTTTATAGTAGTTGCAGTTGTTCTTGAAGCGGTAGAAGCTGAACCAGGTATTACTAATGCAGCAGTTCCGCCTGAACTATTGGATCTTTTTCTCCATGTTCCGTTCAAAGAATCTGAGTGACCTACAAATAAAAATTGTTGTTGTAATTGCGGTAATAAAGAATCCGCATAGGTATAAGTTAATCCAACAGTAGGATTCAAGCCGTAAGCAGGCGAGAATCCAGATCCGGGAATTGAGTCAAGTTGAACATAATAAGATCTATTGCCAATTGGAGTAATAGATGCAGGATTAGAAGCGGTTGGTTTACCTGCTACAGAAACTGTCATATAACAAGCTGTTAGACCATTTGTGGTATTGGTTGCAGAGTCACCTAATTTAACCTGAATTGGGGCTTCAAAGGGGAATGATCTGGTAATATTGGCAGTAGTGATACCTGTACCAGGCAATACCATTCTGATTGATCCATTTTTAACATAACCAAATGCAGACTGTGTCATACCACCAAGCGTTCCTGATCCAATGTATACTGGATTTGAGCAGAAAATGCGGCTACCATTTAAATCTAATGTAGTTCCATAGTTAGACGAAGTTGACAAAGACAAGGCTGATGAAGATCCATATAACTCTAGATCTCCGCCATTCAATTTAACTTTCGCAAGTGTGTTTACCGTCAATTGGTTGATTCTTCTGCTGGCAGGAATTTCCACACCTGTTCCGAACTCTCTGCTGATAGTAGTAGGAGCCAACACTTGATATGATAAATTATATAATCCAACACGTGTTACAGGTGCAGTAGCAGCTACAAAAGATGTTGTAGTTTGTCCAGTGGAATCCAGTAATATAGCAGGTGCTGAAGCATAGCCAGAACCAGAACTTGTTATTTTGATATTTGTTACTGTACCACCAGCCATAACAGCAGTTCCTTTAGCAAGACAATCAGTTGGGAATACTGCTTTAGCGGAGTCAGTTACTCCCGGTCCGAAGAATTTAATTGAGTCGGGTTGTGTCAACCATCCTGAACCACCGTCTGTACAAATCACAGAAACCACTTTTCCCTGAGCTACTGATACTCTGAATACAGGGGCTGTATTATTAACACCCGAGCCATTCAATTTACCAATTCTTGAACCTCCATATATTGTATAACCACTTATAGGGCTTGTTCTTTTAATAATCATACCATGCTGAGCGCTGAATGAAGTTACAGTAGAGTCTCTTCTCGTTGAGTAACCAACTGAAAATCCTGCACCATTTCTGCCAGGGACAACCAAATTATCGAAGTTTGTTGGTAAAGGAAAACCAACCAATGGAGTTCCATTATAACCATTACCACCGGCAGTGGTAGATGCAGACAATACTTTTTGCTCACTTCTGATATTCAAACCACCGGAAATGGTAGCTTCGGGAGTCTTGAAAACAGCAGGGTTAGCTGGTCCAATTATTTGCTGGAAGAATGCAGCAGTACCAGTTGCAGCTGTTGTTGGAGCGACATAAGTCATGTTCACTATTGCAAAAACAGGAGCAGTAGTATAATATCCGCTTCCGGCATTTGTCAAATTCAAACTTCTTACGGATCCGTTTGCATCCAACATATTTACAGTTGCAGTTGCAGGCGATCCTACCCAAACCAATGTATCGGTATTGATACCCGCTTTGTCTCCAATGGCAGTCATTGCTTTGATACGTTTGATCAATGTATCTAACTGAAGTAATGACAAAGTATTGGTACCCTTGATATGTGATAATAATTTGTTACCGTAGAAGTATTGACTACCCACTGCAGGAGTCAATGCAGAACCAGTAGAATAAACAGGATAACCAAGCGTACCTGTGTTACCTACCCATAACAAAGTTGCTGTACCATCTCTTACCGTATCTGAAACAGAAGAAGAAGCATTTTGAGTTAGGGTTGGTGCAGTTGAACCTGAAGTTCCCGCTCTAATAACTAAGTAAACATTATTTCCTGAAATCCTCATACTTCCCAATGCAAAAGACTGATTGGCTCTCCATAAAGAGTCGTTTGATGAAGTACCAGGCCCTACCACTGGAGGAGTTGTTGTATTGTAACCAGCTCCATTGACATTAACAGCCAGATTTGCAATCTGTCTGTTCAATGAAGCACCATAAATTTGAGGAGCGTTGTCTATTGTTAATTTGCCGTTGGTATTTAAAGAACCAGCGGCATGGTATAATGTATAAGCAACCAGATTTTGACTGGTATTGATGGTAGAGTTACCAGTAGTCTGGAATCTCAAATCACGAATAATTCCCCTTGTAGAAGTATCTCCCTCAAATACCCCCGTACCACTTAAGGTTTGAGCAGTACTGCCACCTATCTGACTTCCATTGAAGTTCAACTGAGTGGAAGCAGGTGCAAAATTGGCATAACCATCGTTGGTAAAGTTTCCTCCTATATTGATGGTTTGTCCGGTACCTGCAGTAGTATACGGCAATAACCTACCATTTCCGTTTATTGTTAAATTGCCAACAATGGTCATTGCACCACCTGAAGATCCGTATTGCAATACAGATGTACCCACACCGTTCTGACCGATGGTAAGATTATATATATTACCATTGGTTGGAGAACCGGATAAAGTTACAGTAGCACCATCTGCAATGATTACATTATCATTTGCTGCAGGCACTACCCCACCAACCCATGTATTCACATCAGACCAAAGTCCACCCTTAGCAGTGGATGTTTTGGTTTGAGATGCATAAGTTGTAAATGAGTTGATGGCACAACCAATTGCAGCACCTACGTAGTTGGAAGGCAATGCCACCCAATAGTAGGTTGTACCAGGAGCCAATACTATAGTGCTGGTACTAGGTGTGAAAGTAGTAAGCGGGAAGTTCGCAAGAATTCTCGCTGAAAGACTTAAACCTTGTACTGCAGCATAGTTTGAACTCATATACACATCAAAACCAGTTGGTGATGGAGCACCTGTAGCATTACCCCAGGTAATTGCTGAAGTGGTTCCAACATTTTGAGCACCTGCGGCCGGAGTAATTGTACCTGTATAACAATTTGGTACAGATGGGGCAGCCGTGGTGAATGAATTGATATCACAAGAAACTGTGTCAGATCCGGATCTTACAACAATTTGCCAATAGTAAGTTGTACTGTAGGCAAGACCAGACTGAAAGAAAGACGTTACATTTGAGTTGTTCACAATTTTCACAGAAGTAGCTTTTGCTGCTACCAAGGCGCGGTTGCTACTAAAGTAAACATCATAACCTGTAACAGCTGGTAATGCAGTAACAGCAGACCACTTTAAAGTATCAATAATTTTAAAAGATGTAGAATTAAGGGCTGGTGTTATTGAAGTAGGGCAAGTTGGCAACACTCTTGTGTTGGTAGTTGCCATACCTGTTAGAACGGAGTCCGTATAATAGTTGTTCATCTCACCTACGCAACCACTACCACTTGAAGGATAAACCCAATAATAATATGAAGTATTAGAAGTTAGGTTAGTAGAAGCAAAACTGGTTGATGATCCAATCGATTCCACATTTGAACCTGCACCAAACACATCTGAACCGACTGTGTAAGCAGTTCCGGAAACAGGAGAGGGAGGAATGTCAGAGGAGGTTCTAACTACTAAATATGCAGGAGAACCATTTCCAGTAAAGCTAACATTTATACTACTGAATGAATTTGTTGTAGGTGTTAAAACCAAATTGGTTACCCTACTTGTAGGTGTAACGCAAGAAGTATAGAAA
>Ga0255266_1000013_pt1 | contig 20142 bp, 1 predicted proteins | sample AtltaT_24_FD_183669 | JGI IMG/M metagenome (GOLD analysis project Ga0255266, IMG submission 183669) | Metatranscriptome of freshwater microbial communities from Altamaha River, Georgia, United States - Atl_Cont_RepB_0h (Metagenome... | ecosystem: Environmental > Aquatic > Freshwater > River...
TATATGCATATATTATAAATATAATAATGACTTTAATTTACAAAGGTACATACATCAAAATATGATTATTTAATAAATAGAACAAAAGATTAAGAAAACAAACCTACAGAAAATTTTTCAAAAACAAAAAAGAACTAAATGGTTGGTTGACTAAGGATTATCATAATCAACGAGGATGGATATTTCACACATAGTAATTTATTAAATAACTTATTTGTTTGTTTTGTGTTTTGAAAATTAAAATATGGTGAAAATAAATAATATAATATAACTTTCGTATACTATAGTAAATAAAAATAAAATAAATAAAATTTGGTATCATTCTATCACAGTTACGAAGGATGATTATTCGATGCGCACTGGAGATTTTTTAGTACGTTGACTAGGAGCTTTAGCAGTTCCTCGTGAAGAAGCATTAGAACGGTTAGAATCATTAGTATTTCCACCGATTGTAATCGATACTCGGGGAATTGTTGATGTCGATGAATCGGAACCAACTTGTTGAACAGAAACACGTGAGATAGGTGCAGGTAAATTTCCAAGACTAGTACGAGAACTCGTTCCCGCAGTAATACTTTGTGAACGATAAGTGCTTAGCGATGCACGTAATTTATTATCGATAGCACCATCTCCATTATTACCGGTTAAAGTTGAAAAAGGATTATTACTTGGTTGACGAAGTGATGGAGGACTTGTTGTCGTCGCCCGACTAGCCATTTGCATACTATTAAAATCATCACCACTATTAGAAGATTCCGTAGAATAACTAGCGTCATCCGCAATATTGGAACCACGACGATCACCACCACTGGAAGGTGCACGAGTTAATAAAGTTTTTTGTTTACGACTGAATAATCCTGGTTGAGAAGAACCAGGACGACTTACTGGTCGAGCATTCGGGCTATCTGTGGATGATTTAATAAGAGGAACATTCGTGGTAGCAGCTAATGATCCACGTTTACTAACCGCTGGCGACGTAGTAGCTGATGGTGTACGCTTATGAGGAGGTACTGCACTACTAACGGTACTTATTGGTTTTGGAAGAACATCTTTATTTCGATTAGTTGTATGATCATATACAGAATCAATATCAAGTTCTTGGGATGTACCTTTCGAACGACGGGAAACTAATTTAGGATTTTGAATAATATTCTTATCTGTAAAATCAATATCTTCAGGGACACTTATAGGTTTAATCGCTAATCCTTTACCTGACGATAATTCTTTAGCTAAGGAAGGACGAATATTTGTTGTACTATTCGTTACAGTGGAAGAAGTTGTAGGACGTTTTACCATAGTTGGTAAAAATACAGTAGCATTCGATAAATTAGTATTATTATTATTGGTATTTACTGGTACAGTTGTTCGAGAAACATCATCTTTACGATGAACTTTATCGGATAAATAACTCGATACACTACTACGTTCTTCTTCACTATTACTTGTACTTCGTACACTTTCATTATTACCGGTATATCGACCACGACCATAATTACGATTAGGAATTGAAGTTAATATACGTGATCGGGAACTTGATACTTGTACGGGTGGTTGTGGTGGTACAACGGGTAATTTGAAGTCTAAAGTACCCATAGCAGTATTATCAATTAAAGAAACTTGAGCAGTATTTAATACTCGAGGATCTTGTTCTAATATAATATTATTGAATTGTTGATTAATATTCGAAGAATTCGTTTTACTTATACGACGAGAACGTAAAGTAGGTTGAATAGTATGTGCACGTAATCCTTGACGAGGAGAAATAACTTCAAATTCTTCATCATCTTCACCATATAAGGAACTAGGACTAATTAATTTCGAATTATCAGTACTTAATGATCGTATAGATTTCTTTCCACTTGATGTAATATTAAATCCTTGGGTACGAGTACGGGGTGTAATGCTTTCCGCTGTCATAGCTGAACGAACCGGAGTCTTAGTAGGTGCACTGATACGTAACGATGGTGAAGTAGGAATATTACTTTTCATTCCACCTTCATCCATCGCGTCATAAATTGCATCATTACCGACACCTTTATCATCCGAAACAGGTTTTTGAAGACGACCACTATTTTCACGGGTAACAGCAAAGTCGGTACTATCATCCGCTAATTGTGTATTTTGTTCCATAAATTTATGAATATCCTTTAATTTTTCTTTACGACTCTTTTCATGTTGATATTTAATTGTGTAGCCTACTACAACAGCAATAAGTACAAAAGCAGAAATACCTACCGCAACACCAATCGTACCATCGTTCGTTAATAACGGTTCTTTTTCGGGAACAATTTCGGCAGGTGCAGGAGGTTCGACAACAATTGCATTACCAATCACACGAATAGAAACATGACTATATACACCACCTAATCCTTGATCAGCATCTAATAACATTAACATATCAGCTAAGTTATTTGGAAAATCTGCTGAACCAATATCAGCATATAATTCTTTTGCTGCTCCTAAATTATTAAATAATACAGTAAAATAAACAACCGTACTAACGGAAGTAATATTATTCGTATTGGATAATAATCGTCCATTAATTCCGGCACCACTTACTTCATCTGTACGTTTAATTTCGGTAATTTGTAGCATTTCAATCGGTAATCGTACTAACGGTAACGTAGCCGTAATGGCAGTTTTTAAAGCCGTTTGAATTGGTACACTAAGCGAGAATATAACAGTATCAACACCATCTAATGCTAATGCAATTAATGCTCGAGCAGGAACCGTAGAAGGGGAAGCAGATGAACCAAACGTGGCAGTACTAGTAGGAGAAACTGGTGAACGAGTCGCACTTGGTGTACGTGTATTACTGGGCGTACGTGATGGACTTGTACCATACGAAGCGGTACTCGTACCGGTAGCTGTTTCGGTTTTAGTTGACGTAGTACTAGGCGTAGATGACGGGGTTGGAGTTTGAGACATAGACGCTGCTGGATCACCCGCGTATCCAACACCAATAAATGCTGATTGACCTTGATAAAATGTATCACCACCACCAGAAGCAACTAATGTAATCATAGTTGAACCACTGCTACGAGGGATAGGAGCATTATTACTATCAAATTGCGGTAAACTTTGGGTTAAGATAATTTCTTTCACGGGAGAAGTTACTACACCACTTACGCATTTAAATTCTGAAGGATAAAAAATAACCGTTGTATTAGAAACTTTAACTCGTGCATTACCGGAAGTAATAGAAACGATTACGGTAGAAGATGGTTGTGTTCGTAGTGTAACCCGAAGAACTAAACCGGACGGTGCTGTATAAATAGGTACTTGAACCGGTGTAGTTGCCGAAACTACATCCATACCTACTTTATTAATATCGTTATCGGTATATTGAATTGTAAAAGTCGAACTTAAACCAACATAATTAGGATCCCCATTAACAACCGTAACTGTACCAACATAAATACCGGAATTCCATGCAATACAATCATTTGGAACAACTAAAGAAGTTGGTATACCAGTCGCATAAGTATTCGAATCTAACGTAATATAAGGAGATAATAAGGAAGAAGCACCTGGTAATTGAATGGGACCATACATATCACGACGAGTAAAGGAGAAAAATAATGTATTAGTGGTTACGGGTTGCGATAATAAAGTAATACCTAAAGGTATTGAAGTATACGATGATTTACCACCATTCGTAAATACTAATACTTGACCGGTACCATTAGCGGTTCCTTCGGTAATATTAATACGTGAAGGACGAATAATAATTAACGGGGTAATTGCTTGCGATAATTCAAAAGTAATTACTGGTGAGTCTAATGCTGCATATTCCGGATCACCAGTTAAAACTTTATGTGAAATAGAGAAAGATTTATTAGCAAATGCAATATCCGAAGCTGTAGCTGTAACGGTAATAGTTTGCCATTGATCAAAAGTTGCTGCATCAAATTCGATCATGGCTGGTGATACTGATAATGGTTGAGGATAAACGGGATTCGTATTCGGATTAATTACCGAAGGATATAATCGAACAATAGAAATAGGTAAAGCATTTAAACGTATTGTATAAGTAGCTGTACCACCTGCTGAAATAATTGGTACACCTTGACGAAGACTAAATCGAGCATTATCAGCATCTTTCACTTTGAAATTAGTATCATATTGAGGAGATAATACTAAGGGTGCATATACGGGATCACTAGTTTGTACCGTGTAAAATAATTGGAAATCTACATCACCATATTTTTCCCCATCTCGCATACCAACTAAAGAAATAACAGCAGTAGTATCCCAGTTATTTTCCGTAAATGTATAGGAAGGAGTAACCGTACCATCAACTACGAAACGGAAAGGATAATTATTAGTATACGAAATACCGCTGGTTAAAATAGTGGTATTAAAATATACGACAACTGCTGCCATCGGACGAGAAGTAATTGTTAAGCTAAACGTAATAGGACCAGATACACCAGTTTCTTCAATCGTAGATTTCGATAATGGAGAGACAACTATTGTAGCCACATCATTATCTAATAAGGTAATCTTTACATTCGAAATTGATTGTGCTTGATAAACAGTATCAATTGCTTGAATACTATGTACAATATCTGCAGAGTGTGTACCTTGGGCAATTACATCATCAATCGGTGTAAATACTACCGCTTGTGGAGTGTTATAATTACTCGAAGTAAATAAAAGTTTACCACGGGATCCAACGGCTGTTAAATCATTTGATAAATAAGAAACGGTAACCGAAGAAAAAGGTTTGGAAGCTAATTTTACGGTATAACTCTTTGACGATGTATCAGTTTCATTCAATGCTGTTGTATTATACGTAGAAGCACCCGAAAGAATAAATCCAGCGGTATCAAAAGTATCTTTAACGGTAATAGGTAATAATAATCCCGGATTATTGGAACGTGTACTACATACACCATCAGCATTTGCTTCTACACAAACACCGTTTACATCAAATCGATCATCTTTAGATGTCGGTTCTAAATACAATGACGAAGCAACTGATGCACCACCTTCATAATAATAATCAGCTGGAGCGGATAATGTTACCGTTATCGAAGTTTGCCATTTTGCGGGTTCAAAAAGGATCGTAGTAGGAGTGATGGAAGCTAATAATTGGAAACAAACACCCGTAGCACATGGTGACGAAACCGGATCACACGTAACCCGATTATTTGTGGTAACACCATTGACAACTTTTCGAATAAATTGACCATTTACTGTATCGTAACAAACACCCGGAGGAGTAGCTAATGTTACAGTTACCGGATAAGCAGGAGGAGATTCTAATAATACTTGTAAATTAATATTATGGTTTGCAACATTATTATTTTCATCCACTACTACAGGACTGGATAAGGGTGTTAATAATGCACCATTAGTATCCTTAACTTGTAATCGACTAGATGGTGCAGCAACTAATGCAAATTGTGATAAATGGTAAGTATATAAACTAGCTTTACAATAGGCTACACCATTACGATATTCAGTAGCGGCAATAGCGGTAGTACCATTACGAATCCATTCCCCATTATTAAAGAATCGACCATCATAACGCATACCAGGAATATCCATACATTCACCATCTAGATAATAATCCATACGTAATACTGGTAATATTTCTCCACTTCGAGGATGAGGAATAGGAGCTGGTTCAGCATCCACATTCGTACTGGAAACGAGTAAAGTTGCTTCAATTGGTGGAGCAACAAAAGTGGAAGCTCCACCAGCCCCTAATTCAGAAGCAGAAGGTGTATCCACTAATTTCAATATTTGAATTGTTAAAGCATCTTGGGGTAAGGAAGCACCAGCAAAGGATATATATTGACTTCCAAATTGTGCCGATAATGTGCTACCAATATGAACATTTAATGTATCTAAATTGGATAATGTACTCTTGGCAAATTGACCTTGGAAAGATTTACCGGTAGCAATATCCGATGATGCACCCGCTACTAATTGACTACTAATAGCTGCTCGTACACTAGCTAATGCAGTTTCGGCTCCGGCTCCAACGATACAATCAGAAATAATACCGATAGCATTCGTTAATCCGGTTAATGGGGTAGTAATACCTTTATCCGCCGATATTTGTAAAATACCTTTCAAATGATTAATACAAGCATTTGAATTATTCATATCCATAGCTGAATCCGGTAAAGTTGATATCGATCGTAATACACTTATTTGATCAATTAATCCACTTGCAGTTAAAGCATTTTTCGCTTGCGCTAATGCAATCGATGCTAAATTAAGTAACGCAGCTGCATCCGCAGAACTAACGGTAGTTGATGCTAAAGAACGAGAATTATCCGAAGAAAGAATACGTCCATGGAACATACTAGGTGGCATACGACGAATAAATGGTTTATCCGATTCAATTGTATTATCATTCGATAATAATCGTCGTAATCGACCACCCGCTGTACTTACAATCGAAGCAGAAGCAGCAACAGAAGAACCAGTTTGTAAATAATCACCATCACCAGCAGCATTACTGGAAGCTAATAATAATTCAGATATAGTTCCGGTAAAGGCACTAACTTCCGTTGTGGTCCATAATATACCGTAAGTAGTATAACGTGTAGTCGGAGCAGCAACAATAATTAATTTTCCTTCGGGTAACACAGCTCGTTCGAATACTAAATCATTCGCCGTACGATGATCAAATCGTTTACCAACGGTACGTCCGTTAACATAAACCCAACTTGCTAAAGCAGCGGAACGAGTAGCAAATCCATCACGTATCGATCCGGCAGGTAATATCGTTTCGGTAATGTAGTAGAAATCAAATGCATCAATTTCTCCTCCAACATTGGATACCGTAAATCGGAAGGGAGTAAACGCTGATCCATCACCAACGGGAGCAACCGCTAATGAACCACCGGACGGTACCGGTGCAGTACGGAAACTTGTACAGGATGTAGCTGGTGTAGAAACAGCTCCCGCACTAGCGGCAGTTAAGCAAAACGAATAATCGGAGTTAGGATTCAAAATATTCGGTAATATAACTAATGATTCTCGATTAACTTGCGTAGCAAAATACAATGGACGAACTGATTCATCTAAGAAGGCAACGGCTGGAACCGGAGGTCCACTTACTTGAGACCAAACCATGGTTAATGTGGTCATATCTTCTGCCGGACCAAAATTTGAACTTATTGTCAAACGATCAGTACCAGGGGCAACACTAAAATAGGTTGTCGGGGGAGAGACTTGGAAAGTAGGACCGGATACATATACCATTTGTACCGTTTGGGTAAAGGAAGCAGATCGACCATTTTCACCACCTACGGTATAGGTAACAGTGAAATCATAATAATATTCAGGCGTTAAACTACGGGCAGGAATCTGAATTGATGAGGAAGTAATACCAGTAAATAATAAACTACCACATTTTGTCGGGGCAGCATTAGCGGCTGTTTTCAAAATACTATTACGATCAAAATTTGGAATACAAGTCCATGCATATGAAGTTATTTCATCGGTAGCAATACCAGCAGGATCATAACTTGAGGAGGCATCAAGAGTAAAGGCTTGTTGGATTGTACGTTGGACTAACATACCACCGGTAATAAAGGGAACTAAAGGATTGGCCACAATATCGACACGTATCGTAGTTTCAGCGTAAGCAGTCGGATCTACATCCATAACGGCAATCACTTTAAAATAATACGATTGTGAAGGGGAAAGATAACGTGATGGGAACGATAATACCCGCGTACGATTATTACTAATCGGAATACTCGATAACGCAGGAATAGGGAAACGAACAATTGAAGTGGGTAATGCAGTGGCTGCAGCAGCACTACCATAAGCGACTAATGGTACCGATTCAAAAATAGTTTTATCAGAAGTTGGTAATTCCGGAGAACCATCATTAGTTACATCAAACCAGTAAAACGTCATAGCCCGAGCGGATGCATTACGTTCGGGTTCACCAGGACAACGAGGAGCAAAAGAACGTGCTTCGACAAATACAGGTTGCGAACGTAAGAATGATACACTTGATGGTAATAAAATTACTGGTACCGGTGTCGCAGCTTTGGTTAATTGTACTTGTTTCGTACCTGATAAACCAACAAAATTTGTTGCGGTTACTTGCACAGTAATCGCCCAACCTTGAGGCCAATCAGAAGGACCAAATCGTACAATACTTAATTTATTAGTCGTTGCATCTGTTAAAGCGGCCGTTACGTTAGTTAATTCGGTGGAAGTACCAATATCAATAGTATTACCACTGAAATCTTTAGCCGATAATAAAGACCATGTATACGACATTGGACGATTTCCACTACCAGATTGGGATACGGATACAGAAGCACCTACACATTGACCAACACGTACCGCTGGTGGACCAATGTCAGCGGTAGGACGAATAGCAGATGATGGAGCTTGAATGGTAACATTACCAAAGGAGTAAATACGAGCCGTTGGACTTCGACGAATATTACGACCATAAATAACAATTTGATCTCCCGTAACAACCGTTGGATTAGCACCAAAAGATACTACTAATTTACGATTTGAAGCCCAAGAACATGTTGCTCCACTACCTAATAATTGTTCGGTTACAGTTACTTCGTCATTTATGGGTTGACCACGACATTCGACATTATCAACAGAAGTTGTTGAAGGAATTACTTTTAATAATTTACTACAATTAAATGATCCCGTTAAACCTGCAAAATCGGTATTTGCGGTAAATGATATAGTTATAGAAGTTAAATCATCTGCGAAAAAAGCAGAAGATAGTTTTGCTGGAACGGCCCAGGCATCTTCGTTAATTGTTGCGCTTACTGGATCAACGGGATTACGAGGACAGCCAGTAGTTTCAAGAATACTTGTTGAAGTTTTGGCTTTATTATAGGCGGCAGCTAAACCAGGATGACTATTTGAATCCGATATGGATTGAGAAGCTGAACAAGATGCTCCACGTAATGTTGATCCTAAATAATTTCCATCATTGGATCTCAAAAAGGAAGCTAAATAAATTACTTGATTACCACCCTCGTCAACACGATCATCAACCGCTTTTACTGCTACATTTTGCGGAATATTCCAATTCGTACTATCAAATTTAAGAATTGCCGTATTATATCCTTCTTCACCAGGAGTATTCGAATATTGGGCTTGTACTTGTAATTGATTACCAGGTACACCGGTACGACCATCACCACAAGTATCATTTACAATTTCACCTTGCATATCTGAATACACTGCTCCAATATAAACAGTAACAGGAGCTAATGGGCGCGATGTTAAAGCAATAGTATAATTATCACCAACCCCTCCTTCGAATAAAATTAAACTAGTAGTTAATCCAGAGAACGAGGTACATAATGATGAAGGACATGGTGATGTTGGGGAAGAACAAGCATTCAAACACGCAGAATCATCAAAAAATACATCCGTACCTGTAGTACGAACAACAGCATTACCATTGGCACTACGAGGTCGGAATTCATATTTAAGACCAGCCCAATCATTATCCATAATAGATACACGAATAATCGAGGTATATAAAGGTGATGTCGCTGGTAAATAAGGAGATAAACCAAGCGTGCTATAGCCAGGATCTAATGATGTAACATTATAACCTAATAAAGAAATATGTGGTTTTGGTTCATCAACTAAATCATCAATTGCACCTAAATTGATACTTACGGGAGTATTCCAGTTTTCTGGAGTAATATCAATACTGGATGCTTGATTAGGAGCTAATCGAACTTGAACAGGATCGTACCATGGTTTGATCGTTACAGTACTCCATGGTTGCGAAGCTAAACGAACGGTAAAACTACCGTATGCGGTGGCTGCTGATGCATCTTCATTAACAAAGACACGTGCAATACCGCTAGTGGTAGTATAACCAACTTTAATACCCACGATATCATTATCCCAAGTAGTTACGGAAATATCACCACCTACTAAATTATTATATCGAGAATCCGTTAATGAAATCATAGTATGACTAATTTTAGAAATAACAGATCTTGGTTCCGCAATATTATCATCAATTGCTGTAACTGTAATACGTTGTGGGAAACTCCAATCATTATTTGTAAAGGTTAATGTAGAAGGGGTAACGGTATATCGTGCTCCTTTACTACATTTATATCCTGCATTACAATCCGCATCATTACGACACGTAGTATCATGATTAGGTTCATTAGTCGATTTCACTGAACAATAACCATCCCATAAATCTAATTGAACGGTAACTTCGGTTATTGAAGCAGTAGATCCAAAAACAAAATATGGTTGACTCGCTAATGATAACGAATACACAGCAGTAGTGACTCCTGGACCATCGCTAGGAGTACGATCATCTTCTCCAATGGATAAGGCCGTACTTGATCGAATTAAAGCAGATACATCGTTATCGGTGATGGAAACCGTAATTGATGGTAACACAATGGAAATGTAGGATGTATCTAACGTCGCCGTTGTATCAACTCGTAACGTAATTAATTCGGTGTGTAATCCTTCATCATAATTATCATCAACTGCAGACATAGAAACAGTTAACGGTACACTCCACGTTTCTTCTGTGAATTGGACAATTTGTGGAGAAGTAGCAATACGAGCACCGGGTTTTAGAGCAATTACAACTGTACCAGTAGGAATACTCGATAAACGAATAGTGAAAGTATCGGCAGCACCTTTAGCTAATCCAACCGCACCTTCAATAACTGCTTTACGATCTGCACCGGCTAATATAATACCAGCCGTATCAAGATTTGTAATTGTTACGGTGATAGGAGGAATAACAAGTTTTGCATTGGAATAATTAGGATCTCTTGAAGAAACAGACATGGTAATGGATGTTGTACGATCAGCAGTAGCGCGATTATCCCGAGCCGCTGATAAACTAATATTAATTGCCGTATTCCATGCGGATGCAGGAATGGTAATGGTATTAATAGTACGTAATAATGGTTGGGTAGCAGTTGAAGAATAAACTTCCGTAAAACTTATATTTACATCTGCAGATGGTCGAGAACCTAATTTTAAGGCAAAGGCAGGAGCATTAATCGATCCTTCATCAATACGAGCGATACGATTAACGAGAGGATCACGACCTTGCATGAATGGACTCATTACCAATAAGGATGGAACATCATCATCAACAATGGTTAGATCAACAGTTACTTTATCTTCTGCAGTTTGATGAGTAATTGTTACAGTACGTTCGGGATCTGCAACAAAATCATTCGCTATATTAACGGTAATGACTGCAGAACTCGCTGAATTTGGTTCAAACGTTACAGATGATGGAGATATACTAACACGCGAATCTGATGGAAAAACGGATATATCCACAACTTGAGTTGAGGTAGGGGGTACCATTAATCTTAATGTATAGGTAGTGTTGGTTGTCCATCGTGATTCTTCGGTTAATCGTAATACCGATGATGAAACTGCTAAACCAGAATCGGTTACCGATACAATTTGTTTAAAGGGTAATAATGTTGAGTATTCCAGAGCCGGAGAAGTACTGGTACCCGCATTAACATAATGATTAATTTCATATTTTACTCGTCCTTCAATAGTAGAATCACCAGGTGCAGTAACATTAATAAGAAATCCGGATGCCCAATTATCTTTATCAAAGGTAACAAGAATAGGAGAAGTAGATGTACTAGTATACGTACCCGCTAAAGCTAAATTCGCTTTTGCAGCCGAAAATACCGTAATAATTAAGCCGTTATCATCCGCATTATTTGTTTCATTCGCTCCGCGACTATATAAAATTGCAATCGGGACGGGTGAACTCGGTAAGGATGATAACGTTAATGTATACGTACTAAATCCTGATCCTTCCGGAAGATATAATACCGCAGGAACAATCGATACTGCTCCAGGAATAGCAGCTGCTCGACCGGGACGACTAACCCATCCGACTGCATCAACTTCGGTAATGGTTACAGAAGTATTTGATACCGCACCAACATAAGCCATGACCGTAGAAGTTGTAGAAACGGCAGAAATTGTCGAAATTCGTTTAATATTACTGTCCGATAACATAAAATCACGAACCGCGGTAATAGTTACCGTAACCGGTTGAAATGAAGTACGATTAAATTCATAATACGAAGGATTTACTTGTACGATACCATTAAACGATGGAATAACATCTAACCGAATTGGAACTACCATGGTAGAACCGGGTGCTACCGAAATTGCTAATGTAGCAGTAACGGATGTTCCTTCGGCCATTACTCCTTTTACAGCTTGGGCTTCAGGAGATAAAGTTAATGATAATGCGGCGCGACTAGCATCATCATCAACAATCGTATATAAATGGGGTTGGGTAATGGATGCATATGCAGTATCAAATACACCTCCTCCATCGGTGGTACCGGCACTATTTAATGGGGTAGCACTAACACGGAAAGAACCTGAACGTACAATATTTAATACATTATCATCCGTTATTTTTACTAAAGTTAAAAGTCCATCCGTAGTTGCGGAAGTAAACGTTAATGTTGCAGGAGAAAATGGAACTAATGCACCATTATCACTCGAAATAGTTAACGAAACTTGAGCACGAGGTACGGAAGTTAATTTGAAATTAAATATAGCACTTGCGCCTTCGGTAAAGGAATAGGCACGACTTAATGCTCCACTAGAAGTAGTTACATTAGTAATATTCGCACCCGAAAGAATTGTGATAGTATAACCAGCTTCATCATTATCAAGTAATCGTAACGCTATACAATAATCACGATTATCATATAATGTCATGTTCGATGTGACAGCAAGACATAACGTAACATTTTCTTGTAATCCTGCAAAGGAATCATCGGTAAACGAAATAGGGACAATTATTGGAGTTTGCCAAGATGTAATATTGAAACTACCCCGGGTACCGGTTGATTTTACTTGAACATCACTTTGGATCATGGTTCCTTTGACAATACGAGCAACATACGAAACACCACTAGATGGTTGAGTAGCCATCATAATACGTAAATTCGTATCTAAACCTTCTGATAATGTTGCCGGAGTATTCGATAATACAAAACCAGCATTTACTGATTCAAATACACGTACAGATAAAGTACTAGAAAGCCATTTAGAATCGGACGTATCAAAACTAATTACTAATGATTGCATGGATGGAGTTGGTTTATCGGGAGTTCCTAAAGCTGTAATACGAATTTCGGTGGATGTGCTCCAGGTAGATGAATCAAACGTTATAGAACTAGGATTAAATACAACTACACGCGAGGAAGTTACATCTACGCCATCAACTTTCATAATGCGGGGAGTTACGGTAATCGTTGTACCTGATGGTCGTGCACCTAAACGGAGTCCTATGACTTGACTGGCTGCGGTATTTGATGATGGTATAGCGGTACTATTAGTCACCGGTTTAATTAAATCCATCGTACTTAAGGAACTAAGTACACCTTGTACATCATCATCAAATATTTGAAGATAAGTGGAGGATACATTAATCGCACCACCATTATTTTTACTCGTATAAATAGGATCCGTTGTACGAGAACTAAGTCCAATACTTAAAGTACCATCTACTTTACCATCGGCATCCGTATTATCGTTTGCTACTAAAGTTAAATTAAACGTACGATTAGCGGTTGATGGTGTCCAAGTTAATACAGCTGGAATTGATAACACAGCTGAACCAGGATCAAGTAATAAAGTACTTCGACTGTTAACTGCCGATGTTAAATTTACAGCGGCAATAACTGTAGTACCGTCCGCAGGCACCGAAGAAATACTAACAGTAAAGGAAATATTTTGACCTTCGGACATGTTGTACGTTGTAGGAACAAAAGCAGTACTCGAACCGGCAGAGCGAATAATTAACGAAGCAATATCATCATCAATAATTGATGATGATACGGTAACACTTGTAGTACTATATTCTGTATTCAGTAAGTTAGCAGCAGTATTTAAAGGAGCAATACGAATACTGGTTGAGCGAACACCGCGATCCACATTATCATTGATAACACCTAAGGCAACAGGCGTACGAGTTGACCATGAGGATGTATCAAATATTAAATCTTTATTAAAGGAATAACTTGTAACATCATTTACCGTTGATGGGAATATAGCAATACTAGCTGATAATCGTATTACTATGGTACCGGTTGAAGGAATAGATCCTAAACTAATATATAATACTGGTAAATTAGTTAATGAAGTACCTTCAATAATTTGTACTAATTCATTTACATTTAAGGAACGATATGTAATAGAATTATTAACTAAACCATTACCGGCGACTTCCACTACAATAGACGCTATATCTATATCATAAATATTACAAGAGACATCAGTACTTTTTAGTGCAGTACCGGAATATTTTGGATCAGTTGATGCTAACGTATGGGATGCTTTGGTATTAAAAAGTACACTTCCACTTCGTCGAACCCAATCACGAGGTGCTGTGATAGTAATATTTTGCAACGTGTCATAATTGGAGGAAGTGAACGTAACGAAGGATGGAGAAAATGATAATATTGTTCCGGATACCGGTGTAGAGGCAACCGATTTTGGAGTAACCGTAACTGAACCGGTTGGGGGTGTACGTAAGGAAATCGAATACGACATGGAACTAAGATATGTCGTGGAAGGTGAACCTGATCCATCACTATTACTTTCCGAAATATTTAATACTAGTGGTGTAGTACGAATACCAGCACCATCATTATCCGCAATTAATACGGATGCACTACCAATAATTGTTGCCCCATTCGTCGTAGGTGTGGCTCCACCACTTAAAAATAATAACAAGGCATGATGAGGTGAGCCTTCATCAAAAGCATCATCAAATGCATAAATATCGAACGAAGCATTAGTAAAACTACCACTACTTCCTGTTTGACTAGCCATAGTTAAAGTGGTAGGACTAACGGAGATTTTGGTATTACTTAAACATGTACTACTACTATCGTAAATCGTACAATCATTATTATTATTACAAAATAATGATGGCATAGGTACACCACGGACAAGACAATGACCTTGAGGAGCATATATATATACTGTTGATAATGAGTTTAATGATGAACCAACCGGGGTAGTAAAACCAACCGTAGTTATGGTATTCGTACTACTTTCTTCAACACGAATGGCTTTTCCAGTTGTATCGCTAACACGATAAGCGGGAGTAGATTCAATTAAGCGACTAAAAGTTAAATTTCTAGTAGATACGCGTGAATACACTGTTTCTGTACCTGAAGGGAATCGGATAGAAGGAACTAAACTAACGTTTGCTTTATTATTAGCAACCGAAGACGATAATACTAATCCGACACCTTGGGGTATTGACCATGAACTGGCATCAAAAACTAATCGAATATTATCCCGTAATGTAGAAGTATATGAAGAAAGTATATCACCATCCGCATTAAAAATAGTTAATGCTGAACCAGGATCCGCATTTGGACCACATAATGATGTTAAAACTCCGTCTAACAACGAATTTACACGAATTTCTACCGGTAAGGTTGGTTGCGAAGTTAAGGAATATAAAACATGAGTTATAGTATTGGTATTTAATTTATCAGAACTTGTACTTCCAGGAATGATAACAGGAGTAATAAGTACCCCAGCAGTATCATCATTCGTGATCGTCAATGGTACTCGCGGTAATTGAGATCGAGAAAGAGAACGATAAAATACGTCGACTTCATTTACATTCGTCGGAACGACAATTTCGTGTAATACTGTAAAATTAGAATCTTTTCCTTCATCAATATAATTTTGTAAGGCAGTTACCGTAAAATATTGCGGAATATTCCAATTGCTAGCATTAAAGTTTAATAACGAAGGAGAAAATGTAAGAGCAGCATTACCAGTACTACCTAAATCAGCTCGTACAATAGAAATTGCAGTACGAGGCCGAGTACTTAATGTTAATGCATATTTACCCGTATTTCCTTCGGCTAATACTAATTGATATAAGGATGACGAATCTATAGATTCTCCATTATTATTATATAATTGAGCACCCGATACATCATCATCAAAAATACTTACATTTGCGATTGCTTGTAAATTGGTAAAGGATGTATCAATACGATCATTAGCACCAGCTAATATTTCAACCTTATGAGATAATTGCGATGGTAAAAAGTCTGAATACATACCGGTATCATCGATATTATTATTTATCGAACTTACTTGTACCCAAGTCCATTGATTCCAATTGTCTGTTGTAAAGGATAATATTGCATTATTCGGTGAAACGACATTAATCGTTGGTCCATTGGTACAAATACCGACTTCATTACGGTCGGTAATTAAGTTACGTATCGACGAACAATTACTATCGGTGGTACAGCGCGTAATAGTTTCGGGGAATCGACCATCGCTAAATGCACACATCTTAAATGTATTGGTTATAGTAAGATTAACGATTGCAGAAGGAGGTGATCGAGGATCTAAGGTTGCTGCACTAGTAGCACCTCCACTAAAGGAATATGGTTGTGAAGTTAAACGAATAGCATACGATGCTGTCGCTTTAACGTCCGGGCGGACGGTACGACTAGGATAGTATAAGGATGTTCCTACTCCACCAACCATATCCATTTCTCCGATATTAATACCAGAATATAATGCAGGGGTATCTAAAACGGTCCAAGTCGTATTGTATGCTACAATACCACCATTATCATTATCAATAAAGAACATATAATCGTAGGCAATTTCAATACCAACGTTATCATTATCTAAAATTGCTGCTGGTACTTTAACATTGGAAGCGTTTAAATAGGCAATATCGGACCATGTTTCCCTTGTTAAAGTAGTATTTTCTGGCATATAAGGAGGTAATACCGATACCGTAATTGTACCGCTATGTGATTTTTCAGCTTTATTCGATATAATTCGTGTTTCATCAATATCATCATCGTATGCAGCTATATAGACGACTTGCGGAGTATTCCAATTAACGGATGTAAAGGTTAATACCCGTGATTCTAATAAGGAATAAGGTGAAATACGACCAGAACGATACGCGATTTGCGTTTGTTTATCCGTTGTTACTTCAATTTGTAAATCTTGTAATGGTTGCGTACCCAAAGCAACAGTAAATGAACTAGCCCATGGTGAGGTAGCATAATCTACTACACCTCGCCAATCGCGAGCCATATCTGCACTTCGTGTTTCAGTTAACTGAATACCATTATTTTCGGTATAAGCTACATTGGTAGTAGCATTAATAGAAGAATATGGTTTAGGTACAACAATTATACGTACTTTTGCTAAATCATCATCCAAAATAACAATGTTTACGGGAGGTAAAGTAACCGCCACACCATAACCAGTAATATCACCATTAATGGTTAACGTACGTTCTCCACTTGCAAATTCGTTATCAATTGTTTCAACACGAACAGTACGTGGTGATAACCATGCACTACGATCAATCGTTACGGAAGAAACATTTCGATAAGCATCCATAGGACCATCAACGGAGAAAGTTACTGTTACCGATACTAATGGTTTAGAGGATAAAGCAACCGTAAATTCGGCAGCTTTACTTTCATTAACTAATACACGAGATGAAGAAACAATAATTGCGGTTGAATCAACTTCCGATACCGATAATAATATATCCGGTAACGTTAATTGACTAAACATAGGATCACTACAGGATACGGTATGAGTTAATGTAATGGACCATTCACCAGTATACGTTAAATCGCGAGGATAACTAACGGTAATCGTTTGGGGATTACCTAATTGAGGAATACCTAAAGTCAATAATGATGGAGTAATACTTAAGGATGAAGATATTAATGCTGAAAATTCTGGACTTATATTACCTACAACAGTATACCCAATTAATACCGACACCGAGGTACCCCGTGGAGGAGCTCGACCATCTAATGTAATAGCATATGTAACATTTTTACCTTCGGGTAATATATCAGCGGGAGAAGTACGCGTTAATACCGGTGAACGTTGGGTTGTCGTAATACCATAAATAGTTGCAGTGACATTTTGATATTCTGGAATAGTTGATTGAGCACTTAATACAATAGTAAATTCGGTATCCGTTGGAGGTGGATTGATCGAATTCCATACTACGTTTACCGTTTGACTATCTGTAACATTATCGGATCGAAAGATTAATTCGGAAGGTATTAATTTTACATTCGGATCACTTGGTTCCATCTTTAAGCGTAATAATGGTGTACTTGCATCTACGATTAATGCCCAAGCAGATCCTAAAGTAACAGAATATGTTAAGGTTTGATTTGGTTCCGTTGATAATTGCATTAATGTACCTAAAGCATCGTTACGTGCCCATGATGAAGGAAAAATATTAATTGTCGATACTGACGTATCTAATAAAGCGAATGATGCAGAACCAATCGCGATTGTATTATTCCCACCAACGAATGAATAACGAACATCACGTCCAGATATTACAGCAACAGTATGATTTAAGGTAACAATATAATCCCCAGTAACTAATGGATTATTGACGGGAGTTATTACTACCGTACCCGATCGAGCCGTATTATCTAAATCTAAATATAATTTAGATAATTTAACAGGTGCATTAGAGCCACGTAAAATAGTAGCCGATGGATTATATTGTTCGGTTTTTAATACGGCACTAACATCGATGGTGACACGAATAGTCGCTCCACTGGCCGGTACCGAAGGTAAAGTATACGTATACGTTTGTTTACCAGCATTTTCTTTGATACCAAATTCAATCCAATCAGCAATATTCGAACGTAAACTATCACTCGCAATACCACTATACGTATCCCATAAACAGGTTGATTTAGTACCATTCGTTATTGTACCACCATTAACACTACATTCATTGGAAGTTGCACAAACACCATCCGGTGCTAATACATAGGGACAAGTACATTGATTTGGATCATCCCAAAAATAATTAGTTGGACAAGTAGGTTCTTTAATACATGTCATATCCCATGGATAAGGACTACCGGAAATATTAAAAGGTGTAGATATCCATTTTTCCGAACGTCGACATACACATCGACCATCAGTATAATTATAATCAGCATAATATGGACAAGCTTTAACACAGTCATCGAGTAATAAACGTTGTCCACGATCACATTCAATATTATAACAAATACCGGTACCATTATCAAATTGACCATACGGACAACGACAAGTACGTGAAGTTAAATTAGGAAATACTAAAGGAGTTTGACATTCACATTGTGCTGTAGCGGTATTCCATTTGGACCATAACGGACATACTGCGAATTTTAATGGACAAGCAGCATAATCATCGTCCGGAATAAAACATAATCGATTAAAACCATAAGGTACATCGATTTTTGTTTGATATACTAAACCATTAGTACAATTTCTTATACAGGAAAAATATTGACTACTATTAAATTTTGCTGGTTCAAAACCCCCTAAACCTATAGCTTCTAATTCTTCATTAGTATATCTTAATATATAGGGCATATAACCAGTAGACCAATAGGCTAATGCGGTTAAATCTTGTGGACATGATTTCCAATACCGTATAAAACGATCATTAGGACATAAAAAATCCGGTACATATCCTTGTCGTACCCCTTCAAACCATTTACTTCGTTGAATTGGATTTAAAGCTGCATCAATATCAAATAATGGTCCTTGATATATATATTTATCTTTAGGATTTGGACGACGTTGATCCATATAACCATCGTATTTTGGATCCCAACTTGCTTTAGCTTGGGCACGACGTCCTTGATTGGGTGGATGATGAGGATCTTCTTCCTCTGATGATGATGATTGTTGGGTTGAGGATGAAGACGAAGAAGAAGTTAATTTTTTTGGAGGTAATGGATAAGGTATTATAGTAGGTCCAGCATTTAAATCACTATGCATCCATAATGATAAATCTTCTTCTATTGAATCTGTTGTTTGGAGTGTGATATAGGGAAATAAAAACAAAAGAATACATAATGCTTTCATTTTATACGAAAGGATTATTATTCAGTAAAGTTATTGTTCTTATTTCGAATAAGTTAATAAATAATCAATAAATAAGTGATTATGGTACATTAATTAATTACAACGTAAAATGTTGAACTTATCGTAATATATATAAATAAATAATGAATATAACTATGAAAACAAAAAAATAATGCTAGAAATCGTATACTAATTATGAAATAAACA
>Ga0255266_1000019_pt1 | contig 18916 bp, 1 predicted proteins | sample AtltaT_24_FD_183669 | JGI IMG/M metagenome (GOLD analysis project Ga0255266, IMG submission 183669) | Metatranscriptome of freshwater microbial communities from Altamaha River, Georgia, United States - Atl_Cont_RepB_0h (Metagenome... | ecosystem: Environmental > Aquatic > Freshwater > River...
AAGGTGTTTCACTCGGAAATTAAATTTACATCCATGGATGCCATGAATGAGGCATACGAGCTAAATATTTTTCAGACATAGCCATAGTTAATAATACTAAGGCTTTTGTACGTAATAAATTATCAGGTGTCGTAGGTAACCAAGGGGGTAAAGTTGGTATATTCGGACCGTGAGCAGATAATTGTATATCATTAATACGGTCTAATACACGGAATGCATTCGATGCAATACGACGTTGTAATACCGCTGATTCGGTAACTCCCGCACATGCAGCAGTAGCTCCTGGACCTGTACTTAATAATTGTAATTCTTCCGCATTATTAGAAGTAGAACTAGCATTCGTACTGGTTGTAGTAGCATTCGTTGATCCTGTACTGTCGTCGGTCGTAGATTTGGAACGTAATGTATCACTACTGGTTGTACCACCAGTACGAGCAGCAAAATGCGCAATTACTTCATCTCGGAAGAATAAAGTAAGATACGATAATAATACATCATACGATACAAACATGGAACGTGCACCAGCAATCATCGAAGCGGCTACTGGTCCAACAATACCTTGCGGAGTAATTACGGATACCATATTACGAGTTAAACGGAAGGGTACTGTTTCCGGCATTTCGGCTATACCACCCATTGATGATGATGTTAGCGATGCACTCGTACCAGATACATTACTTGGTGCACTATTATACATAGGACGTGCTTCAAAGGATACTAAATTACCACTCGATAATATTACTCCCATACGAGAAGGTAATCGTTCCGGCATCGATAATAAGAATGTCCATAATGCATGAACCGCGGATTGAGTACGGAATCGATTACGTAATGTCGCTAAAGCTTCTGGTGATGATAAACGGGTGGTAAACGCCGAAGCTAATAAGGTATCCGGGATTATACCACATACATCACGATATGCAGCTAATAAAATATCATCCGTAACATTAGATGAAGATGCACTAGTATTGGTGCTACCAATATTTGATAAATGTACATTCAATCGATTACGGAAATACGCAATTGTATCTTCTGGGGTACCAGGAGGATTATTCGTAGATAAAGTAGATTTTGTAGCATTATTCGTTGTATGCGCAATTGCTAACATTTCTAAATGTCGTTCAAGTACATCGGATAACATTAACGTTGCCGGAATATCTGCTACCAAACGCATACGATTGGTTAAGGGAACTGTAATTTGGGGTGTTAACGCTAAGTTACGTGAACGACTAGCATGATAACGCGACATTAACATATTGGCAAACGACATAGCTTGACCAACACGTGCATCGGTATTCACCATCGTACCATTCGTAGCAGCAATTAAGAAAGAATGACGACGACCATCATCACCAATAAAAATAATACGACGAGAAGCAATACCACCGGTTATAACAATATGCATACGCGGTTCAATATGTGCAATACGTACATGATGCGATGGAATAGGTTCCATTTCTACTGGATGATTAATATATTGTCCCGGAATTTCTAAATCGGTATTGGTTAATTCTAATAAACCAGTACCCGCATCCGAAATATTCGGAACATGTAAATCTGCAGAACCATGAATACGACGAACCGAGATCGCTTCGGTTAATCGATTACGCCAACTACTCATACGACTTAATAATACTTCTACAGAAGTAGGAGCATGAGGATTTACAACTTCATTGGTATTATCCGCAGTATCCATATTATCCGTACCGTTAGCTAACATATTTGCCGGTACCCGAGGACAAAAATCTAAATAAAAAGCTCGACGATATCGTTGAACAAATCGATTGGTACGACTTACTGCACCAGCCGGTTGTCCCGCAGTATTGGTAATGGCTACTAATTTGGCAGTCGCAAATTTAAATAAATGTGATTGTACTTGTTTAACAAAATCTAGATCTTTGGCGTTTAATTTATTTAATAATGCTGTATCATTACCGATTTGTAATCGTTGTGTTTGTAATCCATGTTGGAAAGTTAGTGCACGAGAAGTATATGCTGCTAAATAATTCATCGTATCTTCTTCCATACTTATTTTACCAGCACGATTGGTAATTTCTTCCACCACTTCATCAATACCGGTACAAGAAGCATGTAAACGACGTAAATGATTGTAGACATCATAAGAACGTTCATAAGCTAATACTAAATGTCGGGGAGCAGCAGTTGGTCCACCCGATGCTGTTGCCGCTTCTCGTTTATCGACTACAAAACTACGTACCGCATAATGAATAGCTTGAGGATAAGCTACTGCTAATGATAATAAAATACGACGACATGTTTCCCATTCTGGACGTACTAAACCAGCTAATAATTGCGGTATCCATGGAATCCATAACCAAGCAGGAATATTATTTACTCCATTCGCAAAAGCCGTAGTTAAGGCAGCACTACCATCTTCGTATCCTAATAAATATAAAGGACGAGCTAATTGCATAGGTGCCATTACACAGCGCATGGCGGTGGCAACTAAGTAAGAAGTTACCGCTTGTGCCGCGACCGTTATATGTAAAGGTACTGGTACAGAAGGTGCAGTGGTTGCATTTGTGGTAGTTGTTGTCGTTGTTGTCGCAACCGGTGTTGTAGAACCCGTTGTACTTGGACTAGGATCAGTGGTGGTACCACTAATCGCATCATTGGATTTACCGATATCGGCTGGTCCAGTAGTTGTACCTTGAACCGATGCGATAGCTGCGGCTACTCGTTGACGTCCGGTTTCTCCCGAAAATTTGGCGACTAATTCAGCCGCGACAATCAATGGATTACGATCACTTGTACCTAATGCCACCGCATTAGCAGTTTCGGTATCCGTCTTTTTGGTACCATCGGCAATGGCAGCACCATTAGCTTTAGCATTCGCATCAAGTTGCATTACATGCGGCATAGTAATTTCGACACGTAAATGATGGAATAAACGATCAAGATATTGACCCCATAATAACCATGATTTTGCATACGCTGGTGCATTAATGGCCGCTGCAGCATAAGTAACATAAGCTGATGGCCATTGTCGTTCACCTAATACTTCTAAATATTGCGCACGAGCTAAAAAGATAGCCGCACGATAAACATCAGAATAAAGATTTACCGCGGCACCAGATACCGCATCTAAACCAATACGAGCTAAGGATAAATCATCGGTCGAATAAGGTTGTAAATTCCAACAAGGTACTAATTCATTAATCGCTCGTGGATTATCTGGTCCACCTAAACTACCGGTAGAAATAGCTGTTTCACGTTTATATAATTCTCGACGAGTAGCATATTGAGCAAAAGCTTCGGTAATTTTTTCGGGTAAATGTAAATAAAGCATTTCTTTTAATCCACTAAATTGATCATGAATATCCATTGTGGGTACAGGTCCTAAACGTTCTAAATTTAACGATGCCATCGTACGTAAACCTAATTTACGAGCAATATGAGCTAATTTAATAAACGTCCATGGTGAATCATGCATAGCTGATAATTGTTCATGATCTTTTACCCGTTGACCTAACGTTTGTGTGATAAAATTAAAGACATGTTGACGCCAATTCATAATACCAGACCATACATTAGAACCATCCCATCGATTAGGTAAACGTTCACGCCAAGTACTTAAAATATTTTTAATATCGCGAGGTTCATCACCACCGGTATCAAGGATACGTTTAACTCCGTTCATCATCGTAACAGCATCGCGGGCTTCACATAAACGTTGACTACTGGCTAATAAACGTTCATGAGCCGTATTCATAAAGGGAGGAAGAACGGACCATTCACGTAACCAGATATTCGACGCATCATCAACGGCAGTTACCGCCGGTTGTAATTCCATGGCTCGAATATTTGTTTCTACAGAATATAAACGAGATACATGATTACGAGTACCATCAACAGCTAAAGCAGGTGATGTCGATAATACCCGTCGTAAATCATCAAAATCACCGGCTTTACTTAATGCTTCACCGTATAATACAGGATCATCCGATGTACGAGCATATTCTTTTAAGACATCCCATTGAGATAATGCTCGATTCGCTTCAACCCATCGTTCTTCCCAACTGGTTACTTCATTCGTAGGAGGTAAGTCATATCGAGGAGAAGTTAAGAAATTGGTACCTGAAGGAGAAGTCGTTGCCGTCGAACTGGTGGCCGATGAAATACTGGGACCAGTACCGTTACCATCAGCATATAATAATGCTACATCTCCATCATCGGCGGCATGGGCTCGGGCACCAATTGGATTCATTACCGATACGGATCGTAATAAAGCAATACGATTATGAATGATTTGTTTTGATTTATCTTTCGATACACCGGATCCTTTCTTATCATTACGTAATAATTGGTATAATTTATTCGATTTAGGTGGTGTACTTAATAAATCTTGTAATTGGAAACGAACTGGATTAGCAATTACTAATTCTGATTCTGGAGCTGTAGCATTATAATCTATTGGTGATTTATCAAATACTTCTTCTTCAATATAAACATCCGATACATGACGTTTATTATTTTTGGTATTACGAATACCGGATAATAATTTTTCTACTGATAATTTTTTGGTAGTAGAAGAACTTAATGTGGTAGTTAAAGTAGTTTGATCAGTACTGGAAGTATTATTCGTGGTAGCCAATACAGTCGACGAAGGTTCGGATACAATATCCATGGCATCCGATGGTTTGGTGGCTATTAGTGTAGTACTAGTAGGTGCAGTGGTAGTTGTCGATGTGGTCGTTAATGCTGTCGAAGAATTATTATTACGACTACTAACCACATTTTTCACTAACGTTTGTTGCGATAATCGACTATTACGATCTTCGCGATTCGCTAATTCTGCTGCATCCCGAGTGTTTACTAATGCTAATTGTGACATATCAGCTACTTCTTGCCATAATCCGGCTGCTTCCATATCCACTAAGCGAACTGAAGCAATGGTCGTGGCAAATCGACGACGAATACCACGTGATAAGTCATCAGCATGAATATTGGAATATACTTGACTTAATGTATTGGCTAATTCCGATACTTCATGTTTGGCTTGAGCTAATTTGGAACGTAAACCAGATAACGTAACAATATCGGAACGTTTTTCAACCGAAGCTAATGATAAAGGATCATCTTCAGCAACTTCATCTTTAATTCCATCCCGAAGTACTAATGGTGCTAAGGATAACGAATAAATATCACCTTGCATATTCACTGAGTCGTATAAACTTGCACCGGGTTCCGGTACAGTCGTTGATGATGTAACAGTAGAATTTGTTACTTCCGTTGACGAGGTACTTGTTGTAAGAGCGGTACTCGATACAGTACTGCTACTTACTAGCGATGTAGTAGGGGCTGGTAAAGTACTGGAAGTAGAAGAAAATAATTGTGGATGAACTTTTGCAGCCGCAGAACGGAATGTTTCATCCGCTACACGAGCTTTCGCTACCGCTTGTTCTAATTTGGCTTCTAATTTGGGTACTGTAATATCTTGTACAGCCGAACCTATTACTCCACGACTTAATGCTGATAATATATGAGCAGGAATATCAATCGGAGGATCACATTTAACAATACCGGATAATAATAATTGTAACGATGTAGCATTAGAAATATCATGGATACCCCGTTGTGTATAAATAGAATCACTCGATGCATCTTCTAAAGTACCAAGAATACTCGAAGCCGGACCAACTAAACCTTCAATCGCGGGGGCTGAAGCGGCTAAACCACTCCAATTATAACCCGATAATAATTGTAAAGGACAAGTACCAAAATCTCGTTCACGTTCTTTTACATACACACCAACGGTAATTTCTAATTGGGAAACTGGATTTGAACCGTATAAATGATGATTATGAGCATCGCGGGATAATAAACCTAATATGTGAGGAGTTATACGTTTACGTTGTTCCGGAGTTATTACTTTCCATACTTTCGGTAATAGATCGGACCATACATGTAAAGCCATATCTAACGAAAATGGTACTGCACCATCTAAAGCTCGTAATAAGGCTTCTAAACCACCAACCGTTGGATTTTGTTTTGCTGGTATTTCATCATCAATCATCATATGTTCATCAAAGGATACTTTATTCGAAGTTATGGTACGATGTCCATTAACGGCTCGTAATAATAAGCGTGTTACGGTTGGTAACGAAGCATATGCCATAATATGTTCCCAATCACACGATACAATATCTTGTAAACTTGTAATTGGATCACATGCATACGCTTGATCAATGGGGGATGAAAATCCTGCGAATCCGGATAAGCGGGGTCGCGAATCACGTAAATGCGTATGCGGTCCCATACCCACTGCCGCAGTATATGCTGCTTCTAAGGCCGCGGCGGTATTAGCATCTAATTGTGAATGCCATACATCCCCATTTACTTGATCATCACCAACTAAATAGGTAAATTTGGTCATTTGGGCACGTTCTTCTCCATTGGGTAAACCGGATGAAGCAGCTTGGGAAATTGCATTCGCTGCTTGGGATTGTTCGGATACACTTATGGGTAAGCGATAAGCAGGATTAAATGGATCAGCAACATCATACGAAACAATTGGAGTAGCCATACCATATAATTGTTCATTACGACGACGTACTGCTCGAGATTCAAACGAAAATCGTAAAGCTTCCCGTGCTAATTCATTACGACGTAATTCTTCTCGCATTTCAAAAACGCGACGTACACGTACATGAGCAATTACTAAATTATAACAACGATTACGAACATTAATATCGGCACATATCATACCCGGTAAGATACTACGTTGTAAAGATTGGAACCAATATGCACTTGGACGAGTCCATGAAGTTGTAAGATGGGGTAAAATAGGGGATGAATCTTTTAAGCTACTTGCAATATTTGTACCAGTACTACCTCCCGATGCATGTAATAATTTATACATTTGTCGAACAAAGACATGCGCTGATAACGGATCAGTACCAACGGTATCACTACCGGTATATAATCGTAATAATAAACGATAATATTCGGCTTGCATACTACTGTATACTTCCGGAGCAAGTTTTTGAATACGAACCACTACATCTTTCGCTAACGAAGCTGTACCATGGGCTTGAATTGCTAAAAATTGTAAAGTATTATCGATAATTAATATTTTTTCTTTTTGTGTTAAACCGTAGGTAATATTTGATCGAGGAGCAGGCGAAGCAGTAATCCAATGCGATAATACTTTAAAGCAAGTACGTAATACACCAGCATCCGATGAATTAGCAGCTAATCGACATACATAATTTAAAAAGGTACTCTTTAAGGCGGATAAAAACATAACCCGAGTACATAACATTGGAACCATAATAGCTAATGTACCCGATTGAATATTACGTATATCGGAATTTAAGTGGGGATCATTTTCTTCCGATAATTTAAATGATAATCCTTCTTGCATAGCTTCGTTCGGACGAGCAGCTACTTTGGAAGCAATTTCTTCACATTCAATATGGAAATTTACTAATTTATGTAATAATACTTGTACTAATTGATGTAATTGCGGTTGTAAACTAAATGTTGGTGCAAATTTTGCGCATTCTCGTAATAAACGAACTAACGATTGGGTATGAATATGATCCGCTAATGCATTTGGAGCAACCGGTGGACTATTTAACATATTAGAAACGGCTAACCATGCATGACGAGCTTCTTCATCATCTTCTCGTTCAGAATTTACTAATCGGCGAGCTCGTTCTTGGGTAAATTCGGGCCAAGCACGAGGTGCGACGGTAGCACCGCGGGCTAAATCGGCGGCCGAATAGGTAGAATTGGCAACCACACTTGGATCCGGTACACATGGACCACCACCGGGAGGAGCTACAACTCCTAACGCAATCATTTGTAATACAATATTTTCATCGCGTGCACGTTTGCGTACATCTTCGGCACCTTGGAACGAATCCGAAATAACTCGAGCAAATTCATTCGTACGATCTTGAGCTAATCCGAATGCATGACATAAAGAGGCAACGATTGCGGAAGCTACGCATGGATAAAAACGTACATGTTGTAATCGTCCGGGAGGATGACCTTGGTTATGAGGATATAAAATTAAAAAGCGACGTAAAACTCGACGCATAATGGTTAATACATTACGATCAAATAATCCAAATCCTGCAACAAACGTATCTAATACAAAACCAACATGTTCGGGTAAGAAATCACGTGCACGACCTTCCGTATTCGATAATAATAATAATATTTCTCCAACGGTAGTAAGATAGGATACATTTGTTTCATCATGTATACGTTGTAAATCCGGTTTAGTTAAAGCGGAACGTGCACTCGATAAAATAGATGGTTTATTCATATAATGACGACCTAATGGTACATCAGGCCATAAGCGTAACATAGCCGCTAATAAATCAATTGTACGACGAATTAATGGACGAGATTCGACCGATTCTGTACATAATATCGCTGCTCGTGCGGTAAAACCAACTACCCATTCGGTTAAGGCTAAATTTTCCCCCCGTCCACTATCAAATCCACCGATAACATCTAAACTACCCCAACCAGCAGAAGGTGTAGGATATTGTAAACCAACTCGAGTATCTTTTTTCGGTTTACTCGAATCTGCCGATGATGCATTAATATACGGTAATCCAGCTTGTAATGTATCTAATCGAATTTGGGCTTGCCATACGGTTAATGTATGCATTAATCCAACTAATAATTCTTTATGGGCTAACGATGGTGCTTGGGAAGTTTGTTGTAAAACTAATTTATGGGCCGTAGAAACCATATTGGGTACTAATTGTGCACGGTAAGGATAAAATAATCGAGCATGATCTAATACAACAGTCCATAAAACTGCTGCTGTTTGAATATTATGTAATTCATCACAGATTTTTTTACGAACCATACGTACTGTATGTTTCCATTCATCTTCTAATGTTAATCGTAAAGCCATCGTCGGTAATAAAATATTCATAGCCCGACGCCATAAATCAAATCGTATCGCATCTAAATGTGTACGTAATAAATCAATTAAATTACCAAATACTTGGAACGATGTTTTACCCGGGGCTGGGAATACTTGTAAATAACGACATAATGCAATATAAGCATGTTGACGTACTAATAAATCTGAACTCTTTAATAATGCCCACGCAAATCGTACTAAAATTTTACGATGTTCTAATGGTTCATGCGTCGCATGGATCATAACCGCATCCATTAATCGTAATAATTCGGTACGTAATTCATCGGAAGGTGGAACATATAATGGATATTTATTGGAAGACGACGAAGAAGAAGTTGGTGATTCTAACGTAGTATCCCGTACACCGGTTGTCCAATGACCATTGATCATATTATTCGCCGCGTATAATAAGGTAATAAAATCACCTAACCAAGAAGAACCTAATAAACGAGGGAATGCATGACTACGACCAAATGTTTTACTTTGAATTTCGGCTGGTACAGCTTGATATTGTTGACCAAATCCTCGGTGCGGAGGAGTATACGTTAATACAGCATTAGCCCAGGATAAGGAAGCCGTAGACGACGATGGCATCGAGGTCGAAGGAGTGGATATGGATGAAGCAAAATAAGGAGTCCATAAACTACCAGGACTGGTAAAAGGACTACGCATAGAAGTATCAAATAATCGATTACCAAATGTACCTAATCCCGCTGCTAACGCTCGACCGTAATTCGTGGATGGTGTTTTGACGGTAGAACGTAATCCTGTAGGATTAGGAGTAGGAATACTGGTATATCCATGTCCTGTATATATTCCCGTACCCATACGCACACCACTTGTAGATGGTGTACTTGATAAATTTACTGCCGATGGAGTACGATCTTGCATAGTTATTTCGGTTGTACTATTTGATGATGGTACCCGTGTCGTTAATATTGGCGAATGATGTTGAGAAGAATTTGTTGAGGAAATATTTGTTACCATACCTTCTTCTGGTTTCGATGATGATATTAACATAGTCATCGCTTCCGAAGGATGTGGTTCTGGTGTTAATGTACTAGTACGATCCGGAGGTGCTGTATTACTATGACCGGATGTATCTAGTTCATGATCTAAACCAAACGAACCAGTACGAGTACGACGGGCATCTAATGAAGTACCGGTACTACTAGATGGATTAACTGCTTCTGCTGATCGTATCGATTCTGCTGCTGCAAAGGAACCACCCGCGGCTAAATATGCTCGAGCACAAGCTTCCCGTCCTTGATCAATTAATACTGCCGAGATATCTTCTTCTAATGCTCCAACATGACGAACCATGGGTAAAACTAAACATCGAATACCGGTTACTCGAATGGCATCATCTACCGGAGCTGATACTACCGTTTTACCATCCGGATTTACTTGTTGTAATGCAATAAAGGTACGTAAAATTGCTCCACGAATTTCTCCCGATGGAGCCGTAGCAAATTCTGTTTCTAAGAAATATCGTAAATCGGAAAATGGTAAACGAGCATGTACCGATATCGCTTTACATAAACTTAATAATATAGCGGTAACTTGATCGATACTACAGGATGGTAATGATAAGGCTGATTCGCGTAATGCTAAACCTGAACCATTAATATCCGTAATAAAACTAGTACTGGCGAACGAGGCTGCTACACTTCGTGCTTTATGAATACTTTGACGAACCGTGCGTACTAATATACCTTGTAAAATACGAATATCCGGAAAATAACCTTCCCATAACGTACGGGGTAATGACCATGGTTTATAGGAATTATTGGTCACGACTGTTAAGGATTGGGTTGCCGTAGCCGAATCTTCGGTACCCGCAAAACTATGCGGAGAAACATGAGTAGCAATTAAACGGGTTTGAATTTCGGGACTATTCCATAATTGTAAAGCTAAATCAACAATACGAGCACGTTGCGGTAACCAAGAAGGATCACTTGATTGTAATGCATCCATAATTTGGATACCACGATAATGTAATAAAGCATATTCGGCTGGAATTAATGGAGTCATAGCAGAGGGAGCCGCATTGGTATCTACTTCCATACTATCTTTATTTTCGGTCGTTGTCGTCGAGGCAGGAGGTGCCGGGAAATAATCGGGGAAACAAGCATGTAACCATGCCGCTTCACCTTCACCGGATAACCAAGTACGGAATCCTGCCGCAGCCGATAATTCAACACAATTAGCTAATAATTTACCGTACGCTGGATTTAATAATCGTCGTTCACTAAAAAACCATTTCGCACATTCCGCAGGATAACGTGACATAAATCGGGCAAAAGATGTACGGAACGGAGAAGTAATCGGACCTTTCGAACGGAATTGATGTAATTTAGCTTCTAATAAACATGTCATACGTACAAACCGAGGTAATACCGCATTTACATCTAACGGTAATAAATGAAAGAGGTTCATTACCGCTGCAGCAATATCGGGTTCCCGACCACTATTACCTAATTTTTCTCGTATCGAATTAACTTGTAACCAATTACCTAAATCTTCTAATAATTTTGTGGCTAAAATAACATTAAAATAATGACTGGTGGCTGGTAACATACTTGCTAACGTATCGACATTGGCAATTTTTAATTTTTGATGGTCCGAAAATAACGATAATAAAGGACGTAATGTATCTTTAAGATCCCGGGGAACACCACGAGCTTGACTATCGGCTTCCATACCATTTGCCGTTCGAACTCCATTCATAAACGCAATTAAAGCATCATGCGTCGCAGATAAAATAGGAACAAAATGACCCGTAGCTTGGGTAACTAACGGCATAGTTTTATCAAAAATTGGACCAATATTGGGATCTTGATGAATAATATAATTTCCTTTGGCAGTATACGGTGAATCCGTAACTAATGGAATATGTTCGAAAAATAATCGGAAAGCATTTTCCCGTAAGGAAGGAATACTAGTTACTAATCGAACTTGATCAGCGGTAGCATCCGGGGCCGGAATAGGTACTGCTTCTGGTGGTAACGCTCGCGAAAAGGCTTCAACTAATCGTAAAGTACCACAACGGAATAAGACAGGGAAAGTTAAATAGCGAAATTCATTTGTTGGATCTGCTAATTTACCCCGTAACATTTCTTCGTATCGATTACCACCTTCTAATAATCCACTATTATTTAAATGAGCAATCCATACCGATACTCCCCATGGTGCTGTTGGCCAAGTTTTGGTCGAATTATTTGTCGAAGTTGTATATCCATTGCTCATAAATGGAGATGATGGAGATACATTCGTATTTGTTACACCCGCTTCAATCGGTAATGGATACATGTGCGCATATAAGCGACCATCACCAATTTGTTCTGCTTGGAAAGGATCTAATGGATCCGCTTGGGCATCCGATAATGTTTCTAAACCAGCGCGGGCCGTTGATACACCAACCGGAGGCCAACGCATAGGATAGGGAAATGATTGGGCAGCGGATAATAAACTATGTAATTCCGCCGGAGTACGTACCGGTTCAATAGGAGGATTCGAAGCGGACGATATATTCACCATATGTAAACCGCTAACACTATGGGTCGCTTGTAATGCACCTGCTACAGTAATTGGCGCAGCGGCAACTCCAAGAGCATGCGAATGTAATCCGGTAACTAAATCGGCCGATCGTGATGTAATCATATGGGCAACCGACGATGCATACGCTGGATTAAGTAAAATATAATTTGGATCATGGGCTCGAGTTACTTTAAGCGCATGATCTAATTTATTGGCTAATTCGGCGGCAGCACCCGAGGTAAAGGCATTCACCGCTTGTCGCCAAGGTGCATCAATTGCGGGACCTTGAGGACCATCGGAAGCATCGGTAGCTAAAGCTTGGGTAGCTAAATGTAATATAGATGATAATGCATATACTAATCCAATTTGTTCTGCTTGTCGCATCATACGTAACGATCGACGGAAAAATAAGGAAGGTAAGGGTGAACGTTGCGAATCAGTCATTTTTGTCCAGGGTTCCATTAACGTAAACATACCCCGTGTTACCCGAATTGTCGAGGAAGCAGCGGATAAAGTAAGAAAATGTCGAACTACACTACCTAAGATAAATGCTGAACCTTCACGAGCAGCAGCCGTAGGAGAAATAATACCTTCTAAGGCTTGACGTACAACAATTCGTAACCGTTCTTTATCATGATTATGAATTAATAAAGATTCAATGGGTTGCATATGCGATAATTGTCCTTCCGGAGAAGTAACAGGTGGTAATAATCCTTGCACACTATCCCGTAATAAGTGTAATGCTGCCGATACAGTAATCGGTGCACTTTCCGGAGGGAAGGTACGTAAAGTAAATAATCCTGTACGAACAGTTTCATAAGCATAATATTGGAAAGCAACAGGATGTAAACGAGATAATAAAGCAATTAAACCGTAACAACCTCCTTGTTTTGAACGTGCTGTAGGACGGAATACCGCCGATGCTAATCGTAAGATTAAATCACCGATTAACATTCGTCCAGTAACGCATGTTGCATGTAATCGACGTACTTCCATTGTGGTTGAAAAAATAGTGGAGGAAGTAGTGGATGTCGCATGATGATCATCCATGGGTGTATTACTACTCGTGGTCGATGAAAGATGGGTAGTAGTGGTAGTGGAATCAATATCCATACCACTATTGGTTGTGGAATCGGTTGCACTACGACTTAAGTTACCAGTAGCCCCAACAACTTTGGATGCAGCTAAACATAAGGTATTATGAATTTCATCCAAAATATTTAATAATACAGGCCGAAATCCTGCGGGACCCATATTTGCTAATGGTTCATCACACGCTAACGAAGTAATTAATACATTTAATACTAATGGATCTTCACTTCCCATAGGTAATGAAGAATTTGTAGGACGAGATTCTTTACTAACATGATCTTCATCACCCGTAGGTGCTGAACCACCACTACTGCTGCGCAATGTAGGAACTCGTAAATTCGTTAACGAATTAGGATTAAAAATTGTACCATCTCGTAAGACTTCCGGTAATGTTTCGGGTTGGGGTACCGGGGTTAATGTAATCGCACGGGCTACATAATGACGAACTAATTTTAATAATAATGGTAATGCTAAGGAACGTAAATGATTATCCACGGATGCTACCGATAATACACGTAAATATTCTAATTGAACTCGACGCATGGCCGCCGACTGTTCGATAGATGCATGTAATCCATGGGAAGGAGCGGATGCGCTTGTACTACTATCGGGTCCTGGTGAACTGGCAGGTGTAGATGCGGAAGGAGTCCGAACGGTACCTTGTTCGGTGTATAAATGATTCGCTGCTGTACGAACATCCGCATTGGCAATCGCGGGAAACTGTTCTAAAATTAAAGGAAAGGCTGCCGAAATTAAATCCCAAGCTTGACGTTTAGCGGATAACGGTCCACGAGTAGAAAGTAATAACATTTGGGTAGGGGATAAGGTAACTACACCAATTTCGGTTGTATCTTCTTCTCCACTACTATCACTATCACTGTCGAGTAATTCACCGTAGACATTAATACGTCCTCCCGCTGAAGCGGTGGCTGCAGCATCGACTGGTAAAGCACGTGTTGCACCAGTACTGGTAATAGCTTGGGGTTCACCCGTTTCGCTTAAACGACGTCGTCGACGCACCGGTACTGTATAATCATCCGATACTTTTGATCCAACACCCGCCGATGGTTGAGCTCGTTTACGAATGGTACGAATCGGTCGACGTCGACGAGTTTCATAACGAGTAGCCAAGGAACCTCCCGTTGAAGGTATGGAAGTTTCTCCATTATCACGTATAGCTTCATAATGACGCACTAACATACCACCCGCATAATGAATAATGCGATCTAATGGTAAATCAAAATCTTGTTCTTGTGTTGGAGTACTTGGTTTACTGTCGGAGGAAGTTAAAGAGATACTTGTGGACGATATGTTGGCTTTTTTACCACGTAATTTAGCTACTGCCCGTTGCGCTTGTTCTAAGGCAGCATTCATAGATTTATCTTGGGTATTGGATATCGATTCGTCTTGAATATCCATCGATGAATCTTCGCGTTTCTTTTCATCCATTTCTTCATCCACGGAAGTATGATTAGGTAAAGCATAAGTAGTTGAAGTTTCATCGACTCCTTCAAAGGCTTGTTCTAATAATTGTTGATTATGATCTTGGATATCATTCGGAGGTAAATAAGTATGCGAGGATTGATGCCATGAAGCGCGAACTACTAATCCATTCGCCGAATAACCAACATGTTGTAATTTTGGAGGTTGAGATAAATGTAAACGATTTAATCCTCCTAATTTACCTAATAAACGTAATACATCACCACTAGGATTACTACCTCCACTACTGGTACCAGCTCCAGGTTTTAATAATGCGGTTAAAGCATTCATTAAATCACCTTGTAAACCAGGTTCTTGAGAAAATACATGTTGGAAAAATAAAGGAGAAATATTTTCTACCCAATAATCTAATGTCCGTATCGACATTCCGACTAAATTACGCGTATCATCCCGGGAACGTAAACCTAAAATAATCGGTTTCATAGTTCGTCCTAAATGTACTAATTGCATATTTAATCGTACTGGTATCGATAAACAAATTTCGATCATACTTTCACGATCTTTTGGTTCGGTCGATACCGCATGTAAACGCATTAAGGTATCGATAAGTAAAGGAGCAACGGAAGCAAATTCTGCATAAACTTGAATTAAGGCACTCGATCCCGATAATGTACTAGATCGACTACCACTACGATCGGTCATATCCATCGATACATGTCGTAATAACATACGAACAAGATATAAATGTGGAGCAGGTGAACGAGCCACTACCATATTTCGTAATGAGGCCCGAATAATTGGACCAATATAATTACGTAACATGAATAAAGCTTCTTGACGAGCCGTTTCTAATGCTTGTGGATTATTGGCATGCTCCGATTTTCCCCATTGTGAAATATGATACATTACCATTTTAAATACCCGTAATAAACAATTAATACGTCCGGCTGCAGCATCCGAATATCGTTTGGTACGTCCATCATATTGGGGTACCATATCGGCGGGTGATAATATACTTGTCGGTAAGGAATCCCGTTGTTCCATAATGTCGGTATCGGGATATAAAGTATGTCCGTCAAGTACATCATCAAATTCACCATCTTCATTAAATTGCCAATCACCACTTGCTAACATACGAGTACGTAACATACCCCGTTTGCAACGTTCTAAACACATAGTCGTCGAACCAAACATGGTAGGTTTATTACGTTTATTCACGGGAACCGTACGAGGTAAGGTATCGGGAATATGGGATTCTTCGGTACATGGAGTCATGACACCGGAATGACGCCATTCGTGGGCAGGATCATCATCATGAGCATTTAATAAATGAATATGGCGCATGATTATAGATAATAACATATCTAACATAACTTTAGCTGTATTTTGAACTAATAATAAGGGCATCATATTTAACATACTTGGATGTTCAAAACAACGTTCCATAATCGCCGGTACAGCAGTTACTAATAATTCCCGTAAATGATTACGATCTTTTTCTGCCATAACATTAAATGCTCCAGCATAATATTCCATTACTTCAATAGCTTCACTCGATGATGCAGAAGGGGATAATAAATATAAATCCATCGCATCTAAACTCCATAAAGCAAAATTACGTAACGAAACTAAATCGGCTTCGGATAATACAGCACCATGGGATGTACTACCTAATCCATTGGTACCGCTATCCATTTCTGCATCTTGTAATTTGGCATTATCAATACCGGGAGTTACTGGTAAGGCTTCGACATTCGCTCCAAGTCCCGAGGCACTTTCCCGTTGGGCCGCTTCAGTATCACCCCGTGCAAACGATAATAACGACCATAATAATGGACGCATACCTTGGACAATAACACGTACTAAATCACGTAATTGACGAGGGGAATCGACCACATGATTAGTAGCAACTGCTTCATTATATTCATCGAGTAACCAAGGAGAAACAGTACCCCGAGCAATTCCTTCGAATAATATTTTCGCTTGCATTTCCGCAGTTGCATCTGGAACGGTAGAAGCACCCGCACTTTTGGCTCGTTGTTGGGTCGCAACTAATTCGGCCGTGGCCGAAACGCGATCTAATTGTTTGGATCGGGCATTACGATCACGTTCTTCATCGGCTTTTGTTCTTCGTTCAGCGGCTAATACACGAGGAATATATGCTCGTAACGATCCTAATTTATAAACCATGACATTTAAAATATGGGTCATTACGGATCGAGCAGGAGTACGATCTGGTCCAGGAGAATGAAATAATTTTTCGACTAAATTTAATAATAATCGTAATGCAACTGCGGCTAATGATGCTCCTAAACTAGCATCCATAATAACCGGAGTAAAATAATCGGTTACTGCAGCAACTTGTTCAACAGTTAAGGTATCTCGTACATGATGTAATAAATCAGCTAACGTACGATAAGCAGAGGAACGAATCGCATCGGGTACCGCCGATAATCCACCTAATAATACCCGTCGATCTAACATAGCACCTAAATTACGGGAAAAAGCTGATCGAACTTCAGATTGTACAAATAAATTTAACGCTGCTACTAATTCTCGACGTAATGATGGAGATTCGGGAGGTACACATGCAAATAATCGTAATACTGCTGGAGCTAATTCACTTTCGGATGCTTTTACTGCATCCGCATGTTGACCATTTTTTACCATCCATCCAAAAACCGCACAAACTTTTACTTGTGCACAAATTAATTCGGATAAACGAGTAGCTTGTGCTCGGGTAATATCATCACCCGTTACCGGTGAAGTCGAAGCAGCGCGGGAAGGTATATTTCCAGCGGCTAACGAACGTAAATCGGGTATCGAGACTAATCGTAAAAAAGCTAACATAGCTCGAAATGTTTCACTAAATTTGGGAGCTAATGCGGGATATTGTTGAATAGCTAATAATAATGGTACCGGTAATTCTTGGGCGACACGAAAGGAATGTGTGGAAGGACATAATAATTTTCCACGTGATGCTGCGATAAGATCTTTATTACGTTTGGTTTCCGGAAGACGGGTTAACGATCCATTATCAATAGCTGCTACTGCTGCAAGAGCTCGTTCGGTAGCCCGAGCACCAGGACCAAATGCAGCCGTATCCGCGACTGTATTGGCATCGTATCCGTCATTTAACATATCAGTAACAGCTTCAGCCATATTATTAAATACGGTTAAAGCAAAATCAAATACTTGTCCCGATAATTCTTCATAACCTGTTCGAGCAACTTTTTGATAACTTACTAAGGTACGAATAGCTGTAGCTGCATTATCTTCATTATCTTGTAAAGCAACTTGTACTAATGTACGTAATACAATTGGGATATGTGGACGTAATGCATCATTATTTGGTAAACGTAATATAACTTCTAATGTTTTATTACGACAAATATTTTCGGGTGTTGTTGATTGTAATGATATAGTTACACGATTATCTAATAATGTACATAAATGAGGTACAACATTAACATAATGGGTATATTCGGCTGTATGTAAAGAGTCGATTTTATCCCTTATTATGGTTACTGCTTTATCTAATATTGTTAATGATGTATCTGGTAAGGATAATACATGAATTGCTTCTTTTATATCGGTAGGTGATCGTACGGTTGTTGTGGTCGAAGATGTTGAATCAGTAACCATCGCATTACTACTACTAATCGTACTCATCTTGAATGTTTGTATATGTGTGTGTATATATGTATATTTGTGTTGATAGAGAAATTAGAAGTATGTTCGTGATATCAATTCCCAAAAAATTGGAAATGTAAAAAATTACAGACCAAGTAATGTACTTGGAAATATGATTGATACCAACGATAATACGAATCTAGAATCTTGTAATATGATGTGAAGGTAAAATTTTTAATCAATAAAGTAATAAACTGTACTGAATAAAAAAATTAATAATTAATTATATAAAAC
>Ga0255266_1000021_pt1 | contig 18350 bp, 31 predicted proteins | sample AtltaT_24_FD_183669 | JGI IMG/M metagenome (GOLD analysis project Ga0255266, IMG submission 183669) | Metatranscriptome of freshwater microbial communities from Altamaha River, Georgia, United States - Atl_Cont_RepB_0h (Metagenome... | ecosystem: Environmental > Aquatic > Freshwater > River...
AAAAAATTGTAAATACTGTAAAATATGCCTACTATACAGCAAGGATTAACAAAAGGTAGAACTAATTTAGAGGATAAATCTAAGTCGCCAGCATTGGTTTCTTGTCCTCAGAGAAGAGGAGTTTGTACTAGAGTTTATACCACTACTCCTAAAAAACCAAACTCTGCAATGAGAAAAGTTGCAAGGGTACGTTTAACAAACGGATTTGAAGTAACTGCTTATATCCCAGGTGAGGGACATAACTTGCAAGAGCACTCTATCGTTCTAATCAGAGGTGGGAGAGTAAAGGATCTTCCTGGAGTTCGTTATCACATCGTTAGAGGTGCTTTAGACACTTCTGGTGTTGATGGAAGAAACCAAAGAAGATCGAAGTATGGTACTAAGAGACCTAAACCAGGTCAAGCTGCAGCTACGACAACTAAAAAGAAGAAATAATTAAAATCGAACATCAACTATAAAGCAAGCTGATGCCTCTTGGCATTGGCTTGCTATTACTGTAATGACTAATAAAAAATGAGAAAGTCAAAACCTAAGAAAAGAATTTTACTTCCTGATCCGAAATTTCATGATACTCTAGTTACTAGATTCGTGAATAACCTAATGTATGACGGTAAAAAAAGTATCGCTTATGCAGTGTTTTATGATGCTCTTTCTATCGTTGAAAGAAAGACAAGTGAAAACGGTTTAGATACTTGGAAAAAAGCTTTAACTAATATCATGCCTAATGTGGAGGTTAAGAGCCGTAGAGTAGGTGGTGCTACGTTCCAAATTCCGACAGAAGTTAGACCTGATCGTAAAGTTGCTGTAGGTATGAAATGGTTGATTTTGTATTCTAGAAGAAGAAACGAAAAAACTATGGCTGACAGACTAGCTGGAGAAATCATCGCTGCTGCAAAAAGCGAAGGTGCTGCAGTTAAAAAAAAGAAGATACACACAGAATGGCTGACGCTAATAAAGCGTTCTCTCATTTTAAAGTGTAATCCTATCTATTTCTTCATCATATTATTAGAAAAATTACAATGAGTAGAGATTTAAATTTCACAAGAAATATTGGTATTGCTGCACATATTGATGCAGGTAAAACTACCACAACCGAAAGGATTTTATACTATACAGGTGTTAACCACAAAATCGGTGAAGTACACGATGGTGCTGCTACAATGGATTGGATGGTTCAAGAGCAAGAAAGAGGGATAACTATTACCTCAGCTGCTACCACTTGTTTTTGGAACTACAGAAATAACAAGTACAAAATCAATATCATTGACACTCCAGGTCACGTTGATTTTACTGTTGAAGTGAACAGATCATTAAGAGTATTAGATGGTCTTGTTTTCTTATTTAGTGCAGTTGATGGTGTTGAGCCTCAATCTGAAACTAACTGGAGACTTGCTAACAATTACAATGTAAGTCGTATAGGTTTCGTAAATAAAATGGATAGAGCTGGTGCCGACTTCTTAAATGTTGTTAAGCAGGTTCGTGAGATGTTAGGTAGCAATGCTATTCCGCTTCAATTACCAATTGGTGCAGAAGATTCGTTCAAAGGAGTAGTTGACTTGATCAACTTCCGTGGAATGGTTTGGAATGAGCACGATAAAGGAATGACTTATGAAGTAGTGGAAATTCCAGCAGATATGATGGACGAAGCTATGGAGTGGAGAGAGAAACTTCTTGAAGCAGTTTCAGAATATGATGAAACACTCATGGAGAAATTCTTCGAGGATCCAAATTCTATCACAGAAAGAGAAATATTAGATGCGTTGCGTAAAGCATGTCTAGATATGAAAATTGTTCCAATGGTTTGTGGTTCATCTTTCAAAAATAAAGGTGTTCAAACAATGTTGGATCTTGTGATGGAACTAATGCCTTCTCCACTAGATAAAAAGACGTTAGTTGGAACTAATCCAAATACAAATGAAGAAGTTACAAGACGTCCATCTTATGACGATCCATTTGCTGCATTAGCATTCAAAATTGCTACAGATCCATTTGTTGGTAGACTAGCTTTTGTTAGAGTATATTCTGGAAAACTTGATGCTGGATCTTATGTATTAAATACAAGATCTGGAAACAAAGAAAGAATTTCTAGAATTTTCCAAATGCATGCTAATAAGCAAAATGCAGTTGAAGAATTGGGAGCAGGTGATATTGGAGCTGTAGTAGGTTTCAAAGATATTAAAACAGGAGATACTCTGTGTGATGAAAAGAATCCGATCGTTCTTGAAGCAATGGATTTCCCTGAGCCAGTTATTGGTCTCGCTATCGAGCCTAAAACTCAAGCAGATGTTGACAGACTTGGTATGTCTCTAGCTAAGCTAATGGAAGAGGATCCTACTTTCCGCGTTAAAACTGACGAAGAAACTGGTCAAACAGTTATCAGCGGTATGGGTGAGTTACACTTAGAGATCATCCTTGATCGTTTGAAAAGAGAATTTAAAGTAGAGTGTAATCAAGGAGCACCTCAAGTTGCATATAAAGAGAAATTAAACTCTAATGTTCAACATAGAGAGGTTTATAAAAAGCAATCTGGTGGTAAAGGTAAATTTGCTGATATCTACTTTGAAATCGGACCTTCGGATTCTGACAAACCGGGATTACAGTTTGTAAATGAAATCTCAGGTGGAAATATTCCTCGTGAATTTATTCCTGCTGTTCAAAAAGGTTTTGAAGCTGCAATGGCTAATGGTGTTTTAGCTGGATACATGATTGACAGCATGAAAGTTAGATTATTCGATGGATCTTACCATACTGTGGATTCAGATTCATTATCTTTCGAATTGGCTGCTAAAATCGGCTTCAAAGAAGCGGCTGCAAAAGCATCTCCTGCATTATTAGAACCGATCATGAAAGTTGAAGTAGTAACTCCTGATGAGTATATGGGTGATGTTATGGGTGACTTAAACAAGAGAAGAGGACAATTGGAAGGAATGGATACTAAGGGTGGTGCACAAGTTATTAAAGCGAAAGTTCCATTGTCTGAAATGTTTGGCTATGTAACTTCATTAAGAACAATCACTTCTGGTAGAGCAACCTCAACTATGGAATTCTCTCACTATGCAGAAGCTCCAAGAAATATATCTGAAGAGGTTATTGCAAAAGTTAAAGGAAGAACAGAAAAAGTATAATTCTATATAAAGAAAATCAATTCAATTAAACAAATGAGCCAAAGAATCAGAATTAAGTTAAAATCTTACGATTACAACTTAGTTGATAAGTCAGCTGAGAAAATTGTTAAGACTGTTAAAATTACTGGCGCTGTTGTAAATGGACCTATTCCACTTCCAACAGAAAAGAAGATCTACACTGTATTGAGATCTCCGCACGTTAACAAAAAAGCAAGAGAGCAATTCCAATTATGTTCATACAAGAGATTGGTGGATATTTATAGCTCTAACGCTAAAACTGTTGACGCATTAATGAAACTTGAATTACCTAGTGGTGTTGAAGTAGAGATTAAAGTTTGATAAATGCGAAATTTGGCTCTCGAGTTTATTAGAATTAATTTGTTTGAGTGACCATTAGCCGCTCGGGGCTTTTACCGATGCTAAGAATATTTAACCTTTTGCTTTAGTGCAAAATAAGTAAATTAGTTATGTCAGGAATTATAGGAAAAAAGGTAGGTATGACCAGTATCTTCGATTCAGAAGGTAAGAATATACCATGTACAGTTATACAAGCAGGACCTTGCGTTGTTACACAAGTTAAAACTGTTGCTACAGATGGCTATGAAGCTCTTCAACTTGCTTATGATGAGAAGAAAGAGAAACATACAACCGCAGCGTTAAAAGGTCATTTCGATAAAGCAAATACTACTCCTAAGAAGTTTGTAGCAGAATTTAAAGATTTTCCTGAAGCGTTATCTTTAGGTGCTACTGTTGGAGTTGATTTGTTTGCTGAGGGGGATTTTGTTGATGTTGTGGGAACTTCTAAAGGTAAAGGTTTCCAAGGGGTTGTAAAAAGACACGGATTTAGTGGGGTTGGAGGAACTACACACGGTCAGCACAATAGATTAAGAGCACCGGGTTCCCTAGGTGCATCATCAGATCCTTCAAGAGTTTTCAAAGGAATGAGAATGGCTGGAAGAACTGGATTTGACAGAGTTAAAGTTCAAAATTTAGAAGTTTTGAAGGTATTAACAGAGCAAAATTTAATCCTAGTTAAAGGGTCAATCCCTGGACACAAAGGTGCTTATGTAATCCTTGAGAAATAATTACAGGTAACCTTCAATCTCTAAAATTAAAAAATTAAACAATGGAATTATCAGTATATACATCAGCCGGTAAAGACTCAGGTAAAAAAGTAAATCTTAATAAAGAGATATTTGGTATTGAGCCTAATGACCATGCAATATATTTGGACGTTAAACAATTTTTAGCTAACCAAAGACAAGGTACTCACAAGGCTAAAGAAAGAAATGAAGTTTCTGGAACTACCAAGAAATTAAAGAAGCAAAAAGGCACTGGTGGAGCAAGAGCTGGATCTATGAAATCACCAGTATTCGTTGGTGGAGGTAGAGTTTTCGGTCCTAAGCCAAGGGATTATAGCTTCAAATTAAACAAAAAACTAAAACAACTTGCTAGATTCTCTGCGTTATCTTATAAAGCTAAAAATCAAGGTATAGTTATTTTGGAAGACTTAAACATTAATGAGCCTAAAACCAAAAATTATTTGTCGGTATTAGCAAATCTAAACCTTGCAGATAAAAAAACATTGGTGGTGTTAGCAGAATCAAATAAAAATGTATATTTGTCCTCCCGCAATTTAGCAAAGTCTAAAGTCGTAATTGCCTCAGAATTAAACACTTACGATATTTTAAATGCTAACAATGTGGTATTTATTGAGTCATCTTTAGGCGTTTTAGAGAACTCAATTGCATAATTTTATAGTAAAAAAAATAAATTTAGAAACAATGAGTATTCTTAAAGCTCCAATTGTCACAGAAAAAATGACCGCTATTTCTGAAAAATCAGGAAGATACGGTTTTATCGTTGACAGAAAAGCCAATAAAATCCAAATCAAAGAAGCTGTTGAAAAAATGTTCAATGTAAATGTGGTAAACGTTAATACAATGAACTACTACGGTAAAACCAAAACTAGATACACCAAAGCTGGTGTTCAAGTTGGTTCTGCTGGAGCATTCAAAAAAGCTGTTGTAGAAGTTGCCAGTGGTGAAACTATCGATTTATTTAGCAATATTTAATTTATAATGTATTGATGAGACAAGGCTAATTGCGGCCACTATTCATCAATAAAATTTAAGCACAATGCCAACAAAAAAATTAAGACCAATAACTCCAAGTCAGCGATTTATGATCGTTAATGATTTTCAGGAGATTACAGCGTCTAAGCCGGAAAAAAGTTTGTTAGCACCTAAAAAGAAAAGTGGTGGTAGAAACAAGGATGGTAAAATGACAATGAGATATATCGGAGGAGGGCATAAGCAATCTTACCGTATTATCGATTTTAAAAGAAATAAATTTGGTATACCAGGAACTGTGAAAACGGTTGAGTATGATCCAAACAGAACTTCCAGAATAGCACTAGTAGTGTATGCGGATGGTGAGAAAAGGTATATTATCGCACCAAATAATATTAAAGTTGGACAAGTTATTGTTTCTGGAAAAGGTGCTGCACCAGAGATTGGTAATGCGTTACATTTACAAGACATACCATTTGGTACATTAATTCATAACATTGAATTAAGACCTGGTCAGGGTGGTGTAATCGCTAGAGGTGCAGGTACATATGCTCAGTTAGCTGCAAGAGACGGAAAATATGCTGTAATCAAAATGCCTTCTGGTGAAACTAGATTGATATTGACTACATGCTTAGCTACAATTGGTACTGTTTCTAATAGTGATCATATTAACGAAAGAAAAGGTAAAGCAGGTAAGAATCGTTGGTTGGGTATTAGACCTAGAACTAGACCAGTTGCAATGAACCCTGTTGATCACCCTATGGGTGGTGGTGAAGGTAGAGCTTCTGGAGGTCATCCACGTTCTAGAAAAGGCTTATTAGCGAAAGGTTATAAAACTCGCTATAAAGCTAAAGCTTCAAATAGATATATTATTGAAGGTAGAAAAAAATAATTATCTATAATCCTTAAGTTTCGTAAAACATATTAAAATGAGTCGTTCACTAAAAAAAGGTCCATATATCGATTTCAAACTAGAAAAGAAAGTTCTAGTGATGAATGAATCTAAAAAGAAAACGGTTATCAAAACTTGGTCTAGAAGATCTATGATCTCCCCAGATTTTGTTGGTCACACGATAACTGTTCATAATGGTAATAAATTTATTCCAGTTTATGTTACTGAAAACATGGTTGGACACAAACTCGGTGAGTTTGCTCCCACTAGGAATTTCAGAGGCCACGCTGGTGCAAAAGATAAAGGTAAAAAATAATCACAATGGGAGAGAGAAAAAAAATAGCAGCAGATTTACGCAAGGAGGCAAACAAAAGTTTCCATGTTGCAAAATTAAACAACTGTCCAACTTCTCCACGAAAAATGAGATTGTTGGCTGACCTTATCAGAGGTAAAAAAGTTGATTATGCACTAAATGTGTTAAAGTTCAACGCTAAAGAAGCATCAGGTAGATTAGAAAAGCTTTTACTTTCAGCAGTAGCTAACTGGCAAGCAAAGAACGAAGGAATCCGTATTGAAGAGGCAAATCTTTTTGTGAAAGAAGTATTTGTTGATAGTGCAAGACAGTTGAAAAGATTGCGTCCTGCACCACAAGGAAGAGGATATAGAATTCGTAAAAGATCAAACCATGTCACAATTGTGGTTGATAGTAAATCAGTAGAATCAAAATAACGTTAGAATACCGCAAAAATGGGACAAAAAGCAAATCCAATAGGTTTAAGATTAGGAATCATCAAAGGATGGGATTCTAATTGGTACGGTGGAAATAAGTACGCTGATAAACTAGTTGAGGATGAGAAAATTAGAAAATATCTATATGCTCGTTTATCAAAAGGTGGAGTTTCTAAAATAGTTATTGAGAGAACTCTGAAATTAATCACAGTTACAGTACATACAGCAAGACCTGGTATCGTTATCGGTAAAGGTGGTGCTGAAGTAGATAGAATCAAAGAAGAATTAAAAAAGGTAACGAAAAAAGATGTTCAAATAAACATCTTTGAAATTAAAAGACCAGAACTTGATGCTCAATTAGTTGCAGACGGTATTGCAAGACAGCTTGAGGCAAGAATTTCTTTCAGAAGAGCTGTTAAAGGTGCGATACAATCTACAATGCGTGTAGGTGGTGAAGGTATCAAAGTTATGGTGTCTGGTCGTCTAGGAGGTGCTGAAATGGCTAGATCTGAACAATATAAAGAGGGAAGAACCCCTTTACATACCTTAAGAGCTGACATTGATTACGCACTTGCTGAAGCTTCTACTACTTATGGTAAACTTGGTATTAAAGTTTGGATTTGTAAAGGCGAAGTATATGGCAAAAGAGATTTATCTCCTAACCAAGGTTCTGCTGGAACATCAAAAGGTAAAACTTCTTTCTCGTCCAATGACAGAAATGATTCTAGACCAAACTTTAACAAAGGGAAAAAAGGAGGTAGAGATAATAAGCCTTCAAACAAAAAGTAATTAAGTAGTTAAACATTTAATAGTATTTAAAATGTTACAGCCTAAGAAGACGAAATTCAGAAAAATGCATAAAATGAAATCTAAAGGTAATGCGACTCGTGGAAGTCAAATTGCTTTTGGTTCATTCGCAATAAAGTCTCTTGATAGAGCTTGGATTTCAAGTAGACAAATTGAAGCAGCACGTATAGCTGTTACAAGATATATGAAACGTGAAGGTCAGATATGGATTCGTGTCTTTCCAGATAAACCAATTACATCTAAGCCTGCAGAGGTTCGTATGGGTAAAGGTAAAGGTGCTCCTGAATATTGGGTTGCCGTAGTTAAACCTGGAGCAATTTTATTTGAAGCTGATGGTGTTCCATTAGAAACAGCTAAAGAAGCTATGCGATTAGCTGCGCAAAAACTTTCAGTAACTACGAAATTTATTGTTCGTAGAGACTATGTTCAAGAATAAAAAATAACTAGGAGTATGTCAAAAATCAATTATTCAGAACTTTCTACTGCTGATTTAAGAATAAAATTATCAGAGGAAAAACAATCGTATGCTAAATTGAAATTCAATCATGCTGTAACTCCTATCGAAAATCCGATGGTGATAAGAGCTGCTAGAAAAAATATAGCAAGAATTAATACAGAACTTTCAAAAAGAAACGACTAGTTTAGTCAGTATCTAAAAACAAAATGGAAAATATCTCTAGAACTTTAAGAAAAGAAAGAATCGGAGTTGTTACTAGCAACAAGATGACTAAATCAATAGTAGTTTCTGTTGAGAGAAAAGTTAAGCATCCTAAATATGGTAAGTTTATTAAAAAAACTACCAAGTTTATGGCTCATGATGAAGCAAATGCTTGCTCAATCGGTGACACTGTGAAAATAATGGAAACTCGTCCTTTAAGCAAAAACAAATGCTGGAGGTTAGTTGAAATTTTAGAAAAAGCTAAGTAATTATTATTCGTTATACTCGATTTCGAGTCTCTAACTAAATTTATTGAAAAATGATCCAACAAGAATCAAGATTAACCGTAGCTGATAATTCTGGTGCTAAAGAAGTTCTTTGTATCAGAGTATTGGGTGGAACAGGTAAAAGATATGCAAGTTTAGGTGATAAAATTGTTGTTACTGTTAAACATGCCCTACCTTCAGGAAACGTAAAAAAAGGTGCAGTTTCTAAAGCTGTAGTTGTTAGGGTAAAGAAAGAAGTACGTAGAGCTGACGGTTCTTACATACGCTTTGACGATAATGCTGTTGTGTTATTAAATGCAAGTGAAGAATTAAGAGGTACTCGTATTTTTGGTCCGGTTGCAAGAGAACTAAGAGAGAAGCAATTTATGAAAATTGTTTCTTTAGCTCCGGAAGTATTATAGTAATATACAATAAGTAGATTTTTTTTTCTACTTTTGCAAAATCTTTTAGGAAATGGCAAACAATATAAACAAAAAAGTGAAATTACATATCAAGAAAGGTGATACTGTAAAAATCATCTCTGGAGATTCTAAGGGTCTTCAGGGAGTAATTAAATCTGTTTTAGTTTCTTCCAACCGCGCTATAGTTGAAGGAGTTAACATGGTTACTAAACATACTAAGCCAAGTGCAACTAATCCTCAAGGAGGAATTGTTAAAAAGGAGGCCCCAATTCACATATCAAACTTAATGTTAGTTGATTCCAAAGGTGTTGCTTCTAGAATTGGTCGTAAATTAGTGGACAATAAATTAGTTAGATATTCTAAAAAGTCTCAGGAGGTAATTAAATAATGTCATATACACCGCGTTTAAAGGAAAAATACAAAAAAGAGGTTGTTCCTGCAATGAAATCTGCTTTTGAATACAAAAGTGTTATGCAGGTGCCTAAGTTAGTTAAAATCTGTCTAAATCAAGGTATTGGACAGGCCGTTACTGACAAAAAATTAATTGAAGCAGCTGTAAATGAAATGACCATGATAACTGGTCAAAAAGCTGTGGCTACAAGATCGAAGAAGGATATTTCGAATTTCAAGTTACGTAAGGATATGCCTATTGGTGTAAGAGTGACTTTGCGAGACAATAAAATGTATGAATTCTTGGACAGATTAATTTCAGTTTCTTTACCTCGTATCAGAGATTTTAAAGGAATCAATGATAAAGGTTTTGATGGTAGAGGAAACTATACCCTAGGTATTACTGAACAAATTATTTATCCAGAAATTGATATCGATAAAATTAGCAAAATTCTTGGTATGGATATTACATTCGTAACAACTGCTACTACCGATAAAGAAGCATTGGAATTGCTAAAACAATTTGGATTGCCTTTTAAAAATCAAAAATCAAATAATTAATAATGGCTAAAGAATCCGCAAAAGCTAAAGCTCTTAAAAAAGAGCGTTTGGTGGCTAAATACGCTGAGAAAAGAGCTGCATTAAAAGCGGCCAACGACTATGAGGGTTTAAATCAACTTCCACGCTGTGCTTCTCCTGTAAGATTGCATAACAGATGTAAAATTTCAGGAAGGCCGAGAGGTTATATGCGTCAGTTTGGTATTTCTCGTATCGCATTCAGAGAGATGGCCTTAGCTGGAAAAATCCCAGGAGTAACTAAAGCTAGTTGGTAATAAATAATATATCGAGATATCGGTTTTAATACATTGAAAAATGACTGATCCAATTGCAGATTACCTTACCCGTCTAAGAAATGCGGCTAAGGCTAACCACAGAATTGTGGAGATCCCATCTTCTAACCTAAAGAAGGAAATTACGAAAATCCTTTTTGATAAAGGATATATCCTTAGTTACAAGTTTGAGGACAACAGTGTACAAGGTTTAATTAAAATTGCACTGAAATATCATCCTGTTTCTAAAGTTTGTGCAATCAAACACTTAGAAAGAATTAGTAAACCAGGGTTAAGAAAGTATGCCGGTAAGGAAAATATGCCGAGAGTATTGAATGGTTTAGGAATAGCAATTCTCTCTACTTCTAAAGGAGTGATGACTGATAAAGAAGCTAGAACTTTAAACGTAGGTGGTGAAGTTCTTTGTTTTGTTTACTAATTAAATAATGAAGGAGATATAATGTCACGTATAGGAAAATCACCGATTTCTATTCCTTCTGGAGTACAGGTAACTGTAGACAAAGGATTAGTTACTGTTAAAGGGCCAAAGGGAACTTTAACTCAAAATATAGAGTTAGGTATCAACATTTCAATAGATGATAATGTTGTTAATTTAACGAGAGATACAAACCAAAAAAGACATAGATCATTGCATGGTTTATACAGAGCTTTAATCAATAATATGGTTGTTGGTGTATCAACAGGTTTTACAATAACACAAGAGTTAGTAGGTGTAGGTTATAAAGCTTCTAATCAAGGACAATTACTTGATTTAGTTTTAGGTTATTCACACCACGTTGTTTTTGAGCTTCCGAGTGAAGTTAGCGTTGCTACAAAGCAGGATAAAGGTCAAAACCCTATGATTACGCTTACTAGCCACGACAAGCAATTGTTAGGTCAAGTTGCTGCTAAAATTCGTTCATTAAGAACACCTGAGCCTTACAAAGGAAAAGGAATCAAGTTTGTTGGTGAGCAATTACGCAGAAAAGCTGGTAAATCTGCTTCTAAGAAGTAATATTAACTTTTAAAGGAATTAAAAAATGGCGACTTCAAAAGAGTTAAGAAGAAAAAGTATACACAAGAGAATTAGAGGTGTAGTTTCTGGAACTGCAGATAGACCTAGATTATCTGTTTTTAGAAGCAATAAACAGATATATGCTCAATTGATTGATGATGTTTCTGGCAAAACACTAGTATCTGCTTCGTCTGTTAGCAAGGATTTTGTTTCTGAAAATGGAAACAAGATTGATCAAGCTAAATTTGTTGGTAAAGCACTAGCAGAGAAAGCAGTTGCTGCGGGCTTAGCAAAAGTTGTTTTTGATAGAAGTGGTTATTTATACCATGGAAGAATCAAATCATTAGCTGAGGCTGCTAGAGAATCAGGTTTAGTGTTCTAAAAATTAAAATTTATTCTAATGTCTACTTCAAATATAAAAAGAGTTAAATCAAGCGAAATTGAATTAAAAGATCGCTTGGTTAATATAGGAAGAGTAACTAAAGTTACTAAGGGTGGTAGAGCTTTTACTTTCTCAGCAATTATCGTTGTTGGTGATGAAAAAGGTGTTGTTGGATTTGGTCTAGGTAAGGCTAAAGAAGTTACAGATGCTGTAACAAAAGGTATTGATGACGCTAAAAAGAATCTTGTAAAGGTTCCAGTACTTAAAGGTACTGTACCTCATGAGCAAGTTGGAAAATTTGGTGGTTCATTAGTATTCTTGAAGCCAGCTGCTCCTGGAACAGGGGTAATTGCGGGCGGTGCGATGCGTGCTGTTTTAGAAAGTGCTGGAATTACAGATGTTTTGGCAAAATCGAAGGGTTCATCTAATCCACATAACGTGGTAAAAGCTACGGTTAATGCATTAGCTCAAATGAGGGATGCTGTAACAGTAGCTCAACACAGAGGTGTTGGTTTAGATAAGGTGTTTAACGGTTAATTTTAATGTCATGAATAAAATTAAAATCACACAAGTTAAGTCAGGTATAGATAGATCAGAGCGTCAGAAGCTTAATCTAGTTGCACTTGGTTTGAATAAATTGCATAGATCTGTTGAACTTGATGCTACGCCTCAGGTTCTTGGAATGGTTGCTAAAGTGCATCATTTAGTTAAAGTTGAAAATATTTAATACCTTCTCTAATTATGAATTTGAATACATTAAAACCGGCTGAGGGATCGGTTAAGTCGAGAAAAAGAATTGGTAGAGGTCAAGGTTCTGGTAGAGGTGGAACTTCTACAAGAGGTCATAAAGGTGCTAAATCTAGATCAGGTTATTCATCAAAAGTTGGATTTGAAGGAGGTCAAATGCCTTTACAAAGACGTGTACCTAAAGTAGGGTTTAAGAATATTAATAGAGTAGAATATAGAGTTCTTAATTTGGATGTAATCCAAAATTTGGCTACTAAATTTTCTTTAACGAAAATTGATATGTCTATTTTGGTTCAACACGGTTTAGCATCTAAGAATGATTTAGTAAAAATCTTAGGTAGGGGTGAGTTGAGCGCAAAGTTGGAGGTAAATGTTCATGCTTTTACAGAATCTGCTAAATCTGCAATTGTAAATGCAGGTGGATCGGCTGTTACTTTGTAATATGAAGAATCTAATTACGACAATTAAAAATATATTTAAAATAGAAGATCTAAGGGTTAGAATTATTAACACCTTAGGTTTTCTTTTAATATATAGACTAGGTGCACACATTGTGTTACCTGGTGTTGATGCTAGTAGTTTAACAAGTCTGCAAAATCAATCTTCGAAAGGAATTTTAGGCTTGTTAGATATGTTTGCTGGCGGTGCTTTTTCCCATGCCTCTATTTTTGCTTTGGGTATAATGCCTTACATTAGTGCTTCAATTGTTGTTCAATTACTTGGGATTGCTGTACCATATTTTCAAAGGCTTCAAAAAGAAGGAGAAAGTGGGAGAAAGAAATTGAATCAGTTAACTAGATATTTGACTGTATTAATTTGTTTTGGCCAAGCTCCAGGTTATTTGGTTAATTTGAAGAATCAAGCACCTTCTGCTATAATTTCTTCGTTGAATCCTGATTTAGTAAGTCCAAGTATGTTTTGGTTCACTTCTATAATTATCTTAACTGCAGGTACATTGTTTGTAATGTGGCTAGGTGAGAAAATTACCGATAAGGGACTAGGAAATGGTACTTCATTGATAATTATGATCGGGATTATAGCTAGGTTTCCATCTTCTATAAGCGATGAATTTAATTCTCGATTGAATGAAAGTGCGAATGGTGGTTTGTTTGCTTTCTTAGCAGAAATTGTAGCTTTGTTAGGTGTAATTATTTTTGTAATTCTTCTAGTACAGGGAACAAGACGAATCCCTGTTGAGTTTGCAAAAAAGATTATTGGTAATAAACAATATGGTGGAGTTAGACAATATATTCCACTTAAGGTTAATTCTGCTGGAGTAATGCCAATCATTTTTGCCCAAGCAATTATGTTTATACCAGCAACTGTTGCTCAGTTTTTCCCTGAATCTAATTCATGGCAAGCTGTTGGAGCTACATTTAGCGATTTTGCTTCGTTTTGGTATAATTTTACTTTCGTAGTATTGATCATATCTTTTACATATTTCTACACTGCCATCACTGTAAATCCTAATCAAATGGCGGACGATATGAAAAGAAATGGAGGTTTTGTACCTGGATTCAAACCAGGTTTAGAGACTTCTGATCATATAGATGATGTTGTATCAAAGATAACTCTACCTGGTGCTTTCTTTTTAGCATCTATTGCAATTTTACCAACATTTGCAATTATATGCGGAATAAATAGTAATTTTGCACACTTCTACGGAGGAACTTCCCTATTAATTATGGTTGGGGTGGTTTTAGATACTCTTCAACAGATTGAAAGTCATTTACTTATGAAGAAGTATGATGGCCTATTAAAAACTGGTAGAATACAAGGTAGAGCTGATATTCAACAGTCTTCAATTTAATAAGGAGTGATTAAGTACAAAACAAAAGATGAGATTAATTACATTGCGGAGAGCGCAATGCTAGTCTCTTATACTTTAGCTGAAGTAGCGAAACATATTGATGATGGCATTTCTGGACTTGAATTAGATAAAATTGCAGAAGAGTTTATTACTAAGTCTGGTGCTAAACCTGGTTTTAAAGGATACAATGGGTTTAAAAATACTCTTTGTATTTCTGTAAACTCAGAAGTCGTTCATGGAATACCCAGTGCTGTTAAATTTAAGTCGGGTGATATAGTTTCAGTAGATTGTGGAGTGCTCTTTAATGGTTTTTTTGGAGATTCTGCTTTTACATTCCCAATTGGGAATGTATTGGATTCTACTCTGAGATTATTGAGAGTTACTAGGGAATCATTGGATTTGGCAATTAAAGAATGTTATCAAGGTAATAGGCTTGGTAACATCGGCTACGTAATTCAAAATTATTGTGAATCTGAAGGTTTTTCCGTTGTTCGAGAACTTGTTGGTCATGGGATTGGTAAAAGTTTACATGAAGATCCACAGGTTGCAAATTATGGAAAAAAGGGAAATGGTATAGTTTTGAACGAGGGTTTGGTAATTGCAATTGAACCAATGATTAATGAAGGAAAGAAGGAGATTTATGAAGCTAAAGATAATTGGACAATTCTAACAAGGGATGGCAAATGTTCCGCACATTATGAACATACAGTAGCTATTGGAAAAGACCATGGCATATCTTTGTCTAGTTTTGATCCAATTTATAGTGAATTAACTAAAAGGAATATTAAATTATAGATGGCAAAGCAAGCTTCAATAGAGCAAGATGGTACAATAGTAGAGGCGTTATCAAACGCTATGTTTCGTGTGGAATTAGAAAATGGTCATGAACTAATTGCCCATATTTCTGGCAAAATGCGAATGCATTATATTAAAATTTTACCTGGAGATAAAGTTAAGGTTGAAATGTCACCTTATGATTTATCTAAGGGAAGAATAACTTATAGATATAAATAATAACTCAGTAATAACTCATAACAAGAAATGAAAGTTAAACCAGCTATCAAAAAAAGAAGCGCTGAATGCAAGATTGTAAGAAGAAAGGGTAGATTATACGTAATCAACAAAAAAAATCCTAGATTTAAACAACGTCAAGGTTAATTTATTGCATAATTAATTCTCATAACATCATTTAGTATAAAATGGCAAGAATTGCAGGTATTGATTTACCAAAAAACAAAAGAGGCGAAATAGGTCTTACATACATTTTCGGAATTGGTCGTAAAACAGCTCAAAAAATTTTAACTGACGCTGGTATTAACTGGGATATTAAAGTTAGTGAGTGGAATGACGATCAATTAACAGCGATTAGAACTATAATTAACGACCAAATTAAAGTAGAAGGTGCATTACGTTCTGAGGTTCAGTTAAACATTAAGCGTTTAATGGATATTGGTTGCTATAGAGGAATTAGACACAGAATTGGTTTACCAGTTAGAGGTCAACGTACAAAAAACAATTGTCGTACTAGAAAGGGTAAAAGAAAAACTGTTGCTAACAAAAAGAAAGCAACTAAATAATTCATTTTTACTATTAGCTGTAATATTATATAACAAATGGCAAAAAGTACTAAAGTTACTAAGAAAAAAGTTGTTAAGGTTGAGGCCATCGGTCAAGCGCATATCAACGCAACTTTTAACAATATTATAATTTCCCTTACCAATGAAGCTGGTCAAGTTATTAGTTGGGCTTCTGCTGGAAAAATGGGATTTAGGGGTTCTAAAAAGAATACTCCATATGCTGCACAAATGGCAGCTGGCGATTGTGCAAAGGTAGCGCATGATTTAGGATTGAGAAAAGTAAAAGTTTTTGTAAAAGGTCCAGGTGGAGGTAGAGAGTCTGCAATTAGAACATTACACAATTCTGGTATTGAGGTAACAGAGATCATGGATATAACTCCAGTTCCTCACAATGGTTGTAGACCTCCTAAAAAGAGAAGAGTATAATTTTACAAAACACTGAAAATTTAATAAAATGGCAAGATATATTGGTCCTAAAACCAAAATAGCAAGAAAATTTAAGGAGCCTATTTACGGTCCTGATAAGAACTTTGAAAAACGAAGTTATCCTCCTGGTCAGCATGGTCAAGCTAAGAAAAGAGCTAAACAATCAGAGTATGCTGTTCAGTTACAAGAAAAACAGAAAGCTAAATATACTTATGGTATTTTAGAGAGACAGTTTGCTAAAATTTTTGATGTTGCTGTTCGTAAAGATGGAATTACTGGGGAAAATTTACTTCAGTTAATAGAGTCAAGATTGGACAACGTAGTTTTTCGATTGGGTATTGCTAAAACAAGAGATGCTGCAAGACAATTGGTAGGACATCGTCATATTACTGTTAATGGAGAAGTTGTTAATATTCCTTCTATTACATTAAAAGTTGGTGATGTTATAGCTGTACGTGAAAAATCTAAAACACTTGAGGTTATTACAGATTCTTTGAGTGGACGTGTGAATAAATATGCTTGGTTAGAGTGGGATTCTGCTTCAATGAGTGGTAAATTTAATGCGGTGCCTTCAAGAGATCAAATTCCTGAGAATATTAAGGAGCAATTGATTGTCGAGTTATATTCTAAATAATAATTAGCTAGTTTTGCTAGCTGATTATTTATATTAAATCTTTAAAAAGCAATTATTACATGGCAATCTTAGATTTTCAAAAACCAGATAAGGTTATAATGGTTGGAGCTGATGAAAAACATGGTGTTTTTGAGTTCAGACCATTGGAACCAGGATATGGTATCACAATCGGTAATGCTTTACGCAGAATTTTATTGTCTTCTTTAGAAGGTTTTGCGATTACATCCGTGAAAATTTCGGGTGTGGATCATGAGTTTTCTACGATAAAGGGAGTAATAGAAGATGTTACTGAAATTGTTTTAAATCTAAAACAAGTTAGATTTAAGAAGCAGATAGAATCTACGGATTCTGAGAGAGTTGTTGTGCATGTTGGTGGTAGCGAAACTTTTACTGCTGGAGATATTAGTAAATATGTTTCTGCGTTTCAGGTATTAAACCCTGATTTAGTAATCTGTAATCTTCAGTCAAATGTTAAACTTCAGTTTGAGTTGACAATTGAAAAGGGTAGAGGTTACGTTCCAAGTGATGAGAATAAAACCAACAATTCTGGGATTGGAGTTATTCCAATTGATGCAATTTATACACCCATCAGAAACGTTAAATACAACATTGAGAATTATCGTGTTGAGCAAAAAACGGACTATGAAAAGTTAGTTTTTGAAATATCAACCGACGGTTCTATTCATCCTAAAGATGCACTGAGAGAAGCGGCTGAAATTTTAATTCACCATTTCATGTTGTTTTCCGATGAGAAAATAACTTTAGAAACAAAGTCGAAAACTCCTACTGAGGAGTTTGATGAGACTTCATTACATATTAGACAGCTATTGAAATCAAAATTAACTGACATGGATTTGTCTGTTAGAGCTTTGAATTGCTTGAAAGCTGCTGATGTTGAAACTTTAGGAGAACTTGTTTCTTTTAACAAAAATGATTTGATGAAGTTCAGAAATTTTGGTAAAAAATCATTGACTGAACTTGAAGAGTTAGTTCGCTCCAAAAACTTAACATTTGGAATGAATGTAGCAAAGTATAAATTGGACAAAGATTAAGTCCCTATAAATTAACATTACAAAATGAGACACGGTAAGACCATCAATCATTTAGGTAGAACAAATTCACATAGAGACGCTATGTTGTCGAATTTGGCTTCTTCCTTAATATTACACAAAAAAATTAATACGACAGTAGCTAAAGCAAAAGCTTTGAGAAAATATGTTGAGCCTATACTCACTAAATCAAAGCTAGATTCTACACATTCAAGAAGAACTGTTTTTAGTTATTTACAAAACAAAGAGGCAGTAACTATTTTATTTAGAGATATTGCTGTGAAAATTGCAGATCGTCCGGGTGGTTACACTAGAATTTTAAAGACTGGTAATCGTCTTGGAGATAATGCAGATATGTGTTTAATCGAATTGGTTGATTACAACGAGAATCTTTTGTCAGATTCTTCTAGTAAGAAAACTAAATCTACACGTAGAAGAGGTGGTAAAAAGTCAGTTTCATCTATTGATGTTACTGAGGTTAATAATGATGATAGTCCTGCTTCTGAATCTCCTTCAGAG
>Ga0255266_1000024_pt1 | contig 17609 bp, 30 predicted proteins | sample AtltaT_24_FD_183669 | JGI IMG/M metagenome (GOLD analysis project Ga0255266, IMG submission 183669) | Metatranscriptome of freshwater microbial communities from Altamaha River, Georgia, United States - Atl_Cont_RepB_0h (Metagenome... | ecosystem: Environmental > Aquatic > Freshwater > River...
CTTCCAATTCGGTAAGTGACTTGCGTCCGAAGTTGCGGAATTTCAAAAGGTCGTTTTTGGAATAAGAAACCAGCCTACCTAATGTTTCAACATCAGCAGCCTTCAGACAGTTGAGGGCGCGCACGGAAAGATCCATGTCAACCAACTTGGTCTTGAGCAATTGACGCATGTGCAAGGAAGACTCATCAAACTCTTCAGTTGGAGTCTTAGGCTTGCTCTCCAAAGTGATTTTCTCATCAGAGAAAAGCATGAAGTGATGGATCAGGATTTCAGCTGCTTCACGCAATGCATCTTTCGGAGCGATTGAACCGTCAGTAGCGATTTCAAGAACCAATTTCTCATAGTCGGTCTTTTGTTCTACGCGGTAGTTTTCTACGTTGTAGCGCACATTTCGGATAGGTGTGAAGATGGAATCAATCGCGATTGTTCCAACTGGATAGGCATTCGACTTATTCTCTTCAGAAGGAACGTATCCACGACCTTTGTCGATAGTGATGTCGATTTGGAACTTAACACTAGACTCCATGTTACAGATAACCAACTCAGGGTTGAGCACCTGGAACGCAGAAGTGTGCTTGGCGATATCTCCGGCAACAAACTGGTTCTTGCCGTTGATTGTTACATGAACCTTTTCAGAGTCGGTTGACTCGATTTGTCTTTTGAAACGAACTTGTTTGAGGTTAAGGATGATTTCGGTTACATCTTCCACAACACCTTTGATGGTGGAAAACTCATGATCAACACCGGAAATCCGAATGGTAGTAATGGCATATCCTTCCAGCGAGGACAACAAGATCCTGCGAAGGGCATTGCCGATGGTGATTCCATAACCGGGCTCCAAGGGACGGAACTCGAAAGTGCCGAGCTGCTCGGTGGAGTTGAGCATGATTACCTTGTCCGGTTTTTGAAATGCGAGTATGGCCATGTTTGTGATTTTGTTATTGGAGTTTATAAGGGTTAGTTTCCGCCGTTCAGCAGCGGCAAGATTACTTAGAGTACAATTCGACGATCAATTGTTCCTTGATGGTCTCAGGAAGTTCTGTACGAGCAGGTGCATTGATGAATTTACCCTCCATCTTGGTCTCATCCCACTCCAACCAAGGGTAACGACTTGCGCGACCACGCAATGATTCGATGATTACTTGCGATGACTTGGAACGCTCGCGAACACCTACCATATCTCCAGCTCTCAAGGTGAAAGATGGGATGTTAACCACCTTACCGTTGACAGTGATGTGACGATGAGAAACCAACTGCCTAGCAGCTGAGCGTGTTGGAGCGATACCCATGCGGAATACCACGTTGTCCAAACGAGATTCAATCAATTGAAGAAGGTTCTCACCGGTAATTCCTTCCTTACGTGACGCACGATCGAAGGTCTTGGAAAACTGACGCTCTAGGATTCCGTAGGTATACTTCACCTTTTGCTTCTCGCGAAGCTGGGTGGCGTATTCCGACATCTTGGAACGCTTCTTGGATTGCCCGTGTTGTCCGGGAGGATAATTACGCTTTTCAAAGTTCTTATCAGGTCCGAAGATAGGCTCTCTGAACTTTCGAGCGATTTTGGTTTTGGGTCCTATGTACCTAGCCATGAATGGTTGTTGTTTTTCTGTTAAATTGACTTAAGTGTTAGATCCTCCTGCGCTTGGGCGGACGGCATCCGTTGTGTGGAATCGGCGTGATATCCATGATTTCGGTAACTTCCAAACCGGAATTGTGCAATGTGCGGATAGCAGATTCACGTCCGGATCCAGGACCTTTCACGAACACCTTCACTTTGCGCATACCTGCATCGAAAGCCACTTTGCAGCAGTCGGCGGCGGCCAACTGAGCAGCGTAGGGAGTGTTCTTCTTAGAACCTTTGAAACCCATTTTACCGGCAGAGGCCCATGATACCACCTGACCAGAAAGGTTGGTGATGCTGATGATGATGTTGTTGAACGTGGCATTGATGTGAGCCTCGCCTACCGATTCAACCTTTACCACCTTTTTCTTGGCGGTGACTTTTGCTGTTTTAGCCATTCTTCTTAAGTCAATATTGCAGCGGAATTGCCGCTATTGGTTATTTGGTTACTTTCTTTTTGTTAGCAACTGTCTTACGCTTACCCTTACGAGTCCTGCAGTTGTTTTTGGTCCTTTGTCCGCGAACAGGCAATCCCAAACGATGACGAACACCACGGTAACATCCGATGTCCATCAGACGCTTGATGTTGAGTTGTACTTCTGAACGAAGCGCACCTTCAACCTTCAAGAAATCGTTGATGTATGAACGGATTTTAGTCAGTTCGTCGTCATTCCATTCCTGTACCTTCTTGCTGAAGTCAATGCCTGAATCGGTCAGAATCTTCTGCGCGGTAGAGCGGCCTATTCCATAGATATAGGTCAAGCCAATCTCTCCCCTTTTGTTTTTCGGTAAATCAATACCTGCTATACGAGCCATTATTTTGTTTTGGTTTTATCTGTTAGTCAATCACCCCTGACGCATTTTAAAGCGAGGGTTCTTCTTGTTGATGACGTAAAGACGTCCCTTACGCCTTACGATCTTACATTCGGCGCTTCTCTTTTTCAAGGAGGGTCTTACTTTCATTTTGTTTGGTTATTTATATCTGTATGTTATTCTTCCTTTGGTCAAATCGTATGGAGACATTTCAACTTTCACCCTGTCGCCAGGCAGAATCTTGATGTAATTCATCCGCATCTTGCCGGAGATATGTGCAATGAGCTCATGGCCGTTTTCCAACTCCACACGGAACATAGCGTTTGACAACGCTTCGATTATCGTTCCATCCTGCTCTATTACGCCTTGTTTAGCCATTCACTTCCGTTATCTGGTGCGGTTTCCCGAGGTTTATGTTGTTTGCTTCCGCGATTTCAATCTTATCAAACGAGGAGAGTACATCTGGTTTCCCTACCCCAACAGCAACCGTGTGCTCGAAGTGTGCTGAAGGCAATCCGTCGGAAGTCACAATCGTCCAACCGTCGTTGAGTTGCCTCACCTGCTTCTTTCCGCAGTTGATCATCGGTTCAATGGCAATCACCAAACCCTTCTTCATCAACAAACCTGTCCCCTTCTTTCCGAAGTTCGGTACCTCAGGCTTCTCGTGCAACTTCAACCCAACTCCGTGCCCTACCAATTCGCGAACGACTCCGAACCCATGGGATTCGGCAAGGTCTTGAACCGCTTCGCTGATGTCACCAATCCGCATACCTTCTACGGCTTTGGAAACACCTTGCATCAGGCACCTTTTGGTCACCCTTAGCAGCTCAATGGTTTTAGCTGGAACCTCTCCGATTACGAAGGAGTAAGCAGAGTCGCCGAAGAAGCCGCCTTTATTGACGCCACAATCGATAGACACTACATCCCCATCCTTCAACTCACGGTTTCCTGGTATCCCATGCACAACTTCGGCGTTAACCGAAATGCACAATGAGGCTGGAAATCCATGATAACCTTTGAAAGCGGGCTCGGCTTGGTGATCACGTATGAACGTTTCCGCCACACGATCCAAATCGATGGTTCGCATTCCAGGTTTGATACGGGAGGCTACTTCAGCCAATGTATCTCCAACAAGTAAAGAACTTACTCTAATCGCCTCTATCTGCCCGTCACTCTTATATACTACCTGCAAGTTTTACCGATTATCAGGTTAAAACTATCAGGCCATGCCACCTACTGATGAACGACCTTTGATACGACCTGACTTCATCAGGCCATCATAATGACGCATCAACAAATGACTTTCTATTTGCTGCAGTGTATCCAACACCACACCCACAAGGATGAGGAGTGAAGTACCACCGTAGAATTGTGCGAAGTTGCTGTTCACGCCTGCCAACTTAGCCAATGTTGGCATGATAGCCACAAAAGCCAAAAAGATTGAACCGGGCAGCGTGATCTTAGACATCACGTTATCGATGAAATCAGCCGTTGTCCTGCCGGGCTTTACACCTGGAATAAACCCACCGTTCTTTTTCATGTCCTCAGCCATTTGGTTAGGATTAACTGAAATAGCCGTGTAGAAATAAGTGAACAGGATAATTAGCGTTGCAAACGTGATGTTGTATCCGAAAGAGAAGAAATTGGTGAATGTTCCTGCGAAACCTTGCATGGCTCCAGACTCAGGGAAGAATTGGGCAACGGTTGCGGGGATAAACATAATCGCTTGTGCGAAAATGATCGGCATTACACCTGCAGCATTCACCTTTAATGGAATGTACTGACGCTGTCCACCATATTGCTTGTTACCTACAATCTTTTTAGCGAATTGCACTGGAATCCTTCGTGTTCCTTGCACCAGCAGAATCACCAGAGCGATTACGATGTAGAGCATGATCAACTCAGCCAAGAACACCACCATTCCACCGCCTTCGTTCAAACGCGATAAAAACTCGTCGCGGAAGGAAAGTGGCAAACGTGCAATGATACCGATCATGATGATAATGGAAATACCATTACCGATTCCGTTCTCAGTGATGCGCTCACCGATCCACATCACGAACATGGTACCAGCCAACAGAATCAGTATAGATGTAATCCAAAATCCTGTGCCATCCATTACGATTGCCGCGGGAGATTGAGCTTTGAGGTTAACAATGTATCCTGGAGCCTGACCAAGTACTACCAAAACGGTCAGCCAACGGGTGATTTGATTCATCTTCTTACGACCACTCTCTCCCTCTTTCTGCATTTTCTGGAAATAAGGAACTGCTATGGTCAACAACTGAACAACGATAGATGCCGAGATGTATGGCATTATACCCAAGGCGAAGATGGACGCCTGAGAAAATGCACCACCAGCGAACATGTCAATCAAGCCAAGAATACCACTCTCGGATTGAGCCTTCAACCCGCCCAATTGTTCCGGATCGATACCTGGCAGCACGATGTGTGCACCTAAACGATAAACAAGGATCAACCCTAACGTGTAGAGGATCCTGGATCGAAGCTCTTCAATCCTGAAGATGTTGCGAATGGTGGTTATTAGACCTTTCATTATTTGCCAGTTGCTGTTGCGGTTCCTCCAAGAGACTCAATAGCTGATTTTGCAGCTGCAGAGAATGCATGAACGGTAACATTGATCTTTGATTTCAATTCTCCCCTTCCAAGAACCTTAACCAGGTCACGCTTGGAAGCAAGACCATGCTGTACAATCACCTCGTGATTGATTTCAGTCAAACCATGCTTGTCAACCAAACCTTGAAGCATGTCCAAGTTGATTCCATTGTATTCAACACGGTTCATGTTCTTAAATCCAAATTTTGGAAGGCGACGCTGCAATGGCATCTGACCACCTTCAAAACCTATCTTTTGGCTATAGCCCGAACGGGATTGGGCACCCTTGTGACCACGTGTGGAAGTTCCACCCTTGCCCGAACCGGTACCACGTCCGATACGTTTGCGGGATTTAACGGAACCTTTTGCTGGTCTTAGATTGCTGAGATTCATCTCTTGAATTTATATGCTGTTGTAGAATCGTTGAATTAATTAGGCTTTGGCAACACTAACGAGGTGACTCACGGTGCGAATCATGCCCATGATTTGTGGTGTAGCCTCTTTCTCCACGGAGTGGTTCAATCGACGAAGACCCAACGCCTTCAATGTCCTCTTTTGAACTGCAGGACGGTCGATGCCGCTCTTAATTTGCTTGATGATGACTTTTGCCATTTTCGTATTTCGTGTTGTATGGTATTCTTATTGTATGTTTAAAATCAACCTTGGAAGATGCGCTCCATGGCTACGCCGCGTTGCTGGGATACTCCCACAGCATCACGCATCTCTGCAAGAGCATTGATTGTTGCCTTTACCACGTTGTGAGGATTGGATGAGCCTTTCGACTTAGCCAATACATCGGTAATTCCAACGCTCTCAAGAACTGCACGCATAGCACCACCGGCGATCACACCTGTACCAGGTGCTGCTGGCTTAAGTAGAACCAAAGCACCACCGAATTTTCCGATTTGCTCGTGTGGAACGGTTCCTTTGGTAACAGATACTTTTACCAGATTCTTTTTTGCATCATCAACGCCTTTGGTAACAGCATCGGTTACTTCCTTGGCTTTACCAAGACCGTAGCCGACTACGCCTTTCTCATCTCCTACAACCACGATGGCTGCGAAACGGAAAGCGCGACCTCCTTTGGTCACTTTTGTTACACGGTTGATTGCGACGAGCCTATCTTTAAGCTCAATGTCACTGGTTTTTACTTTTTTCAGGTTGGATGCTAGCATCTGTTTGTTCTTAGAAATTTAATCCTGCGTTTCTTGCTCCGTCGGCGAGTGACTTAACACGGCCATGGTAGAGGTAACCACCACGATCGAATACGACCTTGGATAGACCAGCTGCCATTGCACGCTCACGGATTTTCTTACCAACAGCTTCTGCTTGTTGGATTTTATTCATGCCTGCAGCGGTCATGCCTTCCTCACGTGAAGAGGCTGCTGCCAAGGTCTTTCCAGCCACATCATCTATCAACTGGGCATAAATTTGCTTGTTGCTGCGGAAAACCGAGAGGCGTGGGCACTCCGAAGTTCCTTTGACTATGCGCCTGATGCGCTTTTGTATGCTCGCTCTACGAGCTGATTTTCTCGACTCCATCAGATCAATTATTTTTTGGATGCCGACTTACCGGCTTTTCTTCTCAATACTTCGTTAACAAACTTGATACCCTTACCCTTGTATGGCTCTGGCGGACGCAGTGAGCGAATCTTGGCTGCAACCTGTCCCAACAATTGCTTGTCGAAACTCTCCAAAGTGATGATTGGGTTAGAACCACGATCCTGGCGGGCAGAAATCTTGATTTCAGTAGGCATTTCAAACACCACGTGGTGTGAGTAACCAAGAACCAAATCCAAAGTCTGACCTTGAGTGGTGGCCCTGTAACCTACACCCACCAATTCTTGTTCAATTTTGTATCCTTCAGACACACCTTGAACCATTCCGGCAATCAAGGCACGACTTAGACCATGCAATGCACGATGACGTTTTTGATCGGTCGCCCTTTCAACTAGAATGGTTTCACCATCCAAGCGAACGGATATGCCATCCTGGATTGACTGGAACAGGGTTCCTTTGGGGCCTTTTACGGTAACCGAAGCGGGCTTGATGTCAATTGACACACCCTTTGGCATCGGTATCGGTTTCTTTCCTATACGGGACATTTTCTTTAGAGCTGCTTAATCGATTAATATACTTTGCACAATACTTCTCCGCCAACGTTGTTCTTGCGAGCCTCTTTATCAGTCATGATACCTTGTGAGGTCGAGATAATGGCCATGCCCAGTCCGTTAAGTACGCGAGGCAAAGAATCCGAACCGGAGTACTTACGAAGACCTGGACGGCTTGTACGCTCAAGCTTCTTGATTGCAGATTGCTTGGTAACCGGATTGTATTTCAAGGCGATTTTGATATTGCCTTGGCGGTTTTCAGTTTCTTCGAATTTGTAATTCAGGATATATCCCTTGTCGAAAAGGATCTTGGTGATCTCCTTCTTGACATTGGAAGCGGGAACATCCACTACCCTATGGTTCGCCTTGATGGCGTTACGTAACCTGGTAAGGTAGTCTGCTATTGGATCAGTCATCTTATGATGTTTTTACTAGATTTTAATTATTACCAGCTGGCTTTGGTTACACCGGCGATTTTACCTTCTAATGCCATCTTGCGGAACAAGACACGAGAGATTCCGAATTGACGCATATAGCCACGAGGCCTTCCGGTTAAGTTGCAACGATTGTGCATACGAACTGGGGATGCATTGCGTGGCAATTGGCTCAACGCAGCATAGTCTCCTGCGGCTTTCAATGCTGCACGCTTCTCTGCGAACTTGGCAACCGTACGTGCGCGTTTACGCTCTCTGGCTTTTACTGATTCTTTGGCCATGTGATAGTCTTAGTTGGTTTTAAAAGGGATTCCGAATTCTTTGAGCAGGTGGAAAGCCTCGTCATCGGTTTCAGCCGAGGTAACGAAAGTGATATCCATACCTGTGATTTTATTAACCTTGTCGATATCAATTTCAGGGAAAATGATTTGTTCAGTTACTCCGAGGGTATAGTTTCCGCGGCCGTCAAATCCTTTGTTGTTGATACCCTTGAAATCGCGGATACGGGGAAGTGCGAGAGAAACCAAACGATCCAGGAATTCATACATCACATCGTGACGCAGAGTAACTCGAACACCGATGGCGACATCCTTACGCAGTTTGAAGTTCGAAATATCCTTCTTGGAACGCGTTGGAACAGCTTTCTGTCCAGTGATGTTTGACATCTCTGTGATAGCGTATTCGATCATTTTCTTGTCGGATACTGCATCACCCACCCCTTGGTTTACGCAGATTTTGAGAAGCCTCGGAACCTGCATAGGGCTTTTGTATGAGAATCGATCTTGGAGGTTGCTTACAATCTCCTTGCGATATTTTTCTTTGAGTCTGGGCGTGTAGTTCATTATTTGATTACCTCCCCTGATTTTTTAGCGTAACGTACCAATTTACCATCAACCTCTTTGCGACCCACCCGGGTGGTTTTGCCAGAGGCTGGATCCACCAACATAACGTTGGAGATGTGAATAGGAGCTTCTTGCTTAACAATGCCTCCTTGAGTGTTCTTTGCGTTCGGACGGGTGTGCTTGGATACGAGGTTCACACGCTCCACAATCACTTTACGTGATTCGAGGATAACCTCCAACACCTTTCCTTGTTGGCCTTTGCTTTCACCGGAAATGACCTTTACGGTGTCGCCCTTCTTGATTTTAAGTTTGGGCTGGCTGTTGCTTTTCCTTTCCATTTTACAATACCTCCGGTGCTAGTGAAACGATTTTCATGTATTGCTTTTCGCGCAGTTCCCTTGCAACGGGACCGAAAATACGGGTGCCGCGCAATTCATCGTTGGCGTTCAATAGAACTACCGCGTTATCATCGAAACGGATGTAAGAACCATCGTTGCGACGAACTTCCTTGCTTACACGCACTACAACCGCTTTGGAAACGGTTCCCTTCTTTACGTTGCCTGATGGCAATGCATGCTTTACGGTGACCACGATTTTGTCGCCGAGGGATGCGTATCTCCTGCCCGTGCCACCAAGGACGCGGATGCAGAGCACCTCCTTGGCACCGCTGTTGTCAGCGACCGTGAGTCTGGATTCCTGCTGTATCATTTGTTAATTTGTTTTCTTGGGTGTTGATGATTATTTCGCTTTCTCGAGGATCTCTACTAATCTCCAACGCTTGTTCTTGCTGATGGGACGGGTTTCCATGATGCGTACTTTGTCGCCGATGCCACAGGTGTTACCCTCATCATGAGCCATGAACTTCACAGTCTGGCTGATGAACTTTCCATAGATGGGGTGCTTAACCTTACGCTCAACCATCACCACGATGGAATGCTGCATCTTGTTGCTGGATACGATACCGATTTTCTCCTTGCGAAGCGCTCTTTCTAATGACATGTTTCCGTTTTGGATTACTTGGTTTGTTGTTGTGCGGACATTCTCTTGGTGTACTCAGTCTCCAAACGGGCGATGGCACGACGCGATGCGCGTATCTTCATCGGATTCTCCACTGGGGAAACCGCATGGCTCATCTTGAGCTTGCTGTACATAGCCCTCTCCTGGGCGATCTTCTCACGGATCTCCTCGGTAGTAAGGTCTTTTACAATATCCTGTTTCATGTTGATTTATTCTTTTTCTCTAGTGATGCATTTTAATTATTGTCCGTCGTAATCGCGGCGAACGATGAAACGAGTGGTAACCGGTAACTTCTGTGCTGCCAAACGAAGTGCTTCCTTGGCGGTTGCCATCGGTACTCCATCGGCCTCAAACAAGATACGACCCGGCTTCACTACTGCCACCCAGTACTCGGGAGCTCCTTTACCTTTACCCATACGAACCTCTGCAGGCTTCTTGGTGATAGGCTTGTCAGGGAATATGCGGATCCATATCTGACCTTCACGCTTCATGTAACGGGTAACAGCTACACGGGCTGCCTCAATCTGACGAGCGGTAACCCAAGCTGTTTCCAATGATTTCAGAGCAAAAGACCCGAAAGACACTTCGGCACCACGGGTTGCAACACCCTTGGATTTCATCTTGTGCATCTTACGGAACTTGGTCTTTTTTGGCTGTAACATTTCAGTTTATTCTATGAATGGAACTTTACTATTGATTCTTGATATTATTGTTTGCCTCCACGTGGTTTGCGGCCGCCTTCCCTTCTGTCAGGACGACGATCACCACGTTCGCGGTCACGATCACCTCCTGCAGGAGCTTTTGATTTGGTCTGACTGGTCATACCAACGTTTGGCGACAAATCACGCTTGCCATAAACCTCACCTTTGCAGATCCACACTTTCACACCGATCTTTCCATAGGTGGTTTGTGCTTCAGAAATTGCGAAATCGATATCGGCACGGAAAGTGTGCAATGGAATACGTCCTTCTTTGTATTGCTCGGTACGGGCAATCTCAGCGCCACCTAAACGACCAGCAACCATAACCTTAATTCCATCAGCACCCATACGCATGGTAGAGGCAACAGCGGTTTTAACTGCACGACGGAAAGAGATACGAGCTTCCAATTGACGAGCGATGCTCTCCCCTACCAATTGAGCATCCAATTCAGGGCGCTTAATTTCAAAAATGTTGATCTGAACATCCTTCTTGGTAAGCTTCTTCAACTCTTCCTTGATCTTGTCAACCTCTGATCCGGCCTTTCCAATTACGGTACCAGGGCGAGCCGTGTTGATGGTAACGGTGATGAGCTTCAAAGTACGCTCAATGATGATGCGGGAAACACCACCCTTGGCTAAACGAGCTACCAGGTAATTCCTGATCTTTTCGTCTTCGGCCAATTTGTCGGCGTAATTCTTGCCACCATACCAGTTGGAATCCCATCCACGGATGATGCCTAAACGGTTACCTATCGGGTTACACTTTTGTCCCATGCTTGATCTTCGGTATTATTAGTTGTTTTCTTCGGTTGATGTTGTTTGACCAAGTCCTGATTTGGTATCGAGGATCATGGTGATGTGGTTGGAACGCTTACGTACCCTGTGACCGCGGCCTTGAGGAGCTGTGCGCAAACGCTTCAATTGACGAGCGCTGTCAACAAAAACCTCTTTAACATAGAGGCTCTCGTCCTCCATGCGTGCGCCTTCGTTCTTAGCCTGCCAGTTTGCAAGAGCAGACAACAAAACCTTGCGCAAACGACCTGCAGCCTCCTTGGTGGAGAACTTCAGAGCATTCAATGCGAACTCCACCTTCTTGCCACGAATCATATCAGCCATAAGGCGCATTTTCCTTGGAGAAGTAGGGCAATTGTTCAATTTGGACACGGCGGTCGTCTTGAGGACCTCCTTGCGAGCTTCAGCAGCTAAACGTTTTCTCTTTCCCATGTCAATTATTTCGATGCTTTATCCTTACTACCGGCATGGCCACGGAAATTGCGAGTTGGCGCAAATTCACCAAGCTTATGACCCACCATGTTTTCAGTTACGTAAACAGGAATAAACTTATTACCGTTGTGAACGGCCAATGTGTGACCCACGAACTCTGGAGCGATCATTGACCTTCTAGACCAGGTTTTAATCGCAGTCTTCTTCTTAGACTGGTTCATGGCGTCAACCTTTTTCTCGAGCTTGAAGTCGATGTAAGGTCCTTTTTTGAGAGAGCGGCTCATTATGTTGGAATGTACTGTTCTTGGTTATTTAGCTTACTTCTTTCTTCTTTCAATGATGTAACGATCGGTCGGGTGATTCTTGACACGAGTCTTGAGACCCTTGGTGTAAAGTCCCTTGCGGCTGCGTGGGTGACCACCAGAAGCACGACCTTCACCTCCACCCATCGGGTGATCAACTGGGTTCATGGCCACACCACGTACACGTGGGCGACGACCCATCCAACGAACACGACCAGCCTTACCATGGCTTTCCTTGTTGTGATCAGGGTTGGATACAGAACCAATAGTTGCCATGCACTCAACGAGAATCATACGAGTCTCGCCAGAAGGCATTTTCATGGTAGCGTATTTGCCATCACGAGCGGCCAACTGGGCATAAGAGCCCGCACTACGAGCCAACTTGCCACCTTGGTTAGGACGCAGCTCCAAATTGTGAACAACAGTTCCCAATGGAACGTCTTTCAATTTCATTGCGTTTCCTACATCAGGAGTGGCAGATGATCCGGATACAACCTTCATTCCAACAGTCAAACCTGCAGGAGCGATGATGTAACGCTTTTCGCCATCAGCATAGTGAATGAGCGCGATGTTGGCAGTACGGTTTGGATCGTATTCAATGGTGGCAACAGTTCCAGGGACATCGAACTTGTTACGCTTGAAATCGATGATACGTAATTTCATCTTGTGTCCACCACCGATGTAACGCATAGTCATCTTACCAGAGTTATTCCTACCACCGGTGCGACGCTTGGCAACGATAAGTGATTTCTCAGGACGGCTAGCGGTGATTTCGTTGGTCGAAACCACTTGCTTGTGACGTTGTCCGGGAGTTATTGGACGAAGTTTCTTGATAGCCATTTCAGGTCAGTTTCTGCTCAATTAAATATTGCTGTAGAAATCGATAGTATCGCCCGCTTTCAGGGTAACAATCGCCTTCTTAACGTTCTTAGTACGCCCTTTGGTAAAACCAGTCTTGGTTCCACGGGTGCGAGATTTTCCGTTTTGGTTCATGGTGTTTACATCAACTACCACTACACCGTACATTTCCTCAACAGCCTTCTTGATTTGGATCTTGTTGGCTTTGGGGTTAACTATGAATCCATAACGACCCGACTTCTCGGTTAAACGAGTCATCTTCTCGGTTACGATGGGCTTTTGAAGGATGTTCATTTCGATAGTGTTTTTTCAATAATAGGCAAAGAGGCTTCAACCAACACAAGACTCTGAGCATTCAGAATATCATAAGTATTTAAATCAGAAGCATTTACAACTTTACTATGCCCTAAATTTCGGGAGGACAAATATACGTTATTATTGGACTCTGGCAGCACAACCAACGTCTTTTTGTTGTTCAGAGCAAGTCCGTTTAACATATTCACGTAATCCTTTGTCTTAACAGCACCCATTTCTAGGCTGTCCAATACAGTGATGTTATTCTCTTTTGCTTTGTAGCTGAGAGCAGATACGCGAGCTAAACGCTTAACCTTTTTGTTCAACTTGAAGGAGTAGTCGCGTGGTGTTGGACCGAATACACGACCACCGCCAACGAACAATGGTGATTTGCGGCTACCCGCACGAGCACCACCCGTACCCTTCTGACGCTTGAACTTCTTGGTTGTTCCGTGAACTTCGTTGCGTTGTTTTGACTTGTGCGTTCCTTGACGACGATTAGCAAGAACCTGCTTCACATCAAGGTATATGGCATGGTCATTGGGCTCTACACCGAACACTTCTGGGTTCAATGTCACCTTTCTGCCGGTATCCTTACCGGATGACTGTTTTACTGTAACTTCCATGATCAAATCTCTATTGTAACGTAAGATCCTTTAGCACCAGGAACGGAGCCTTTAACAAGAACCAAGTTCTTTTCAGGAATGATTTTAACTATCTGTAGGTTGGCAGTCTTAACACGATTGCCTCCAGTACGTCCTGCCATGCGCATACCTTTAAATACGCGTGATGGCCAAGAGCTAGCACCCAAAGAACCTGGAGCACGCAAACGGTTATGCTGACCGTGGGTTTGTCCTCCCACACCACTAAATCCATGACGTTTTACCACACCCTGGAAACCTTTACCCTTTGATGTGCCTATTACAGCACAGAAAGAACCTTCGGTCAAGATTTCAACGGTTACCAAGTCGCCCACATTCAGCTCCTTTTCGAATTCCGAGAACTCCATAACCAACCTCTTTGGGGTGGTACCGGCCTTTTTGAAGTGGCCTTTCAACGCAGCGGGAGTATTTTTCTCCTTGCGCTCACCGAATGAAAGTTGAACGGCAGCATAACCATCCTTTTCGGATGTTTTCACCTGAGTTACTACGCAGGGGCCGGCCTCAACCACGGTGCAGGGAATGTTCACACCTTCTTCATTGAAGATGCTGGTCATCCCTATTTTTTTTCCGATCAAGCCTGACATTTTATTTCGATGTATGATTTACGATTTGTGATAATTTCAATTTGGAATCCACTACACTTTGATCTCCACTTCTACCCCACTTGGCAATTCCAACTTCATCAGAGCATCAACAGTCTTGGCAGTAGAACTGTAGATATCGAGAAGCCTCTTGTAAGAGCACAATTGGAACTGCTCGCGCGCCTTCTTGTTTACGTGAGGACTACGCAATACAGTGTAAATCTTCTTCTCGGTGGGAAGTGGAATAGGTCCGTTTACAACCGCTCCAGTAGACTTAACGGTCTTAACGATTTTCTCAGCCGACTTGTCGACGAGATTGAAGTCATACGACTTCAGTTTGATACGGATTCTTTGGCTCATATTGGGTATAAAGAACGATTAGTCTATTTGGATATTCAGGTATTATCAGTTAGCTGCAGCCTTGCCTTTTGATTTTGCAATCACTTCTTCAGCGATGTTGCGAGGAGCCTCGGCATAGTGGGAGAATTCCATTGTAGAAGAAGCACGGCCAGAAGTGATGGTACGAAGTTGAGTTACGTATCCGAACATTTCAGAAAGCGGAACCTTAGCCTTTACAACCTGGGCACCAGCTTTAGAATCCATTCCTTCAACTTGTCCACGACGACGATTCAAATCACCTACAACGTCACCCATGTTTTGATCAGGAGTGATTACTTCCAACTTCATGATTGGCTCCAACAATACAGGCTTACAGCTTGGCAAAGCTTCGCGGAAAGCGGTACGAGCACAAATTTCGAATGACAAAGAATCAGAGTCAACGTTGTGGTATGAACCGTCAATCAAACGAATCTTGAGCGTTTGAAGCGGGTAACCAGCTAACACCCCATTAACCATAGAGGAACGGAAACCTTTTTCAACAGCCGGAATGAATTCACGTGGGATGTTACCACCTGTGATCTCGTTCACAAACTGAAGACCGGCATTCTTATCGTTGGCCTCAAAATCTGAATCAACAGGAGAAGCCACAAACTTGATGTCGGCGAACTTACCACGACCACCAGTTTGCTTCTTGTAAACCTCGCGATGTTCAAATGTGCCGTTGATGGCTTCCTTGTAGTTTACCTGAGGAGCACCTTGATTCACCTCAACCTTGAACTCACGTTTCATACGGTCAACAATGATCTCCAAGTGCAATTCACCCATACCGGAGATAATGGTTTGGCCGGTTTCCTCATCAGACTTAACACGGAAAGTAGGATCCTCTTCAGCCAATTTACCTAAGGCAACACCCATTTTATCTTGGTCTGCCTGGGTTTTGGCCTCGATAGCCAAACCGATTACAGGCTCAGGGAAATTCATTGCTTCGAGAACAATTGGAGCGTTCTCAGCGCACAATGTATCGCCGGTCTTGATGTCTTTAAATCCAACAGCTGCACCGATATCACCAGCCTCGATGAAAGGAATCTGGTTTTGCTTGTTAGCGTGCATCTGGAAGATACGGGAGATACGCTCTTTGTTTCCGGAGCGAGTATTCAATACATAAGATCCCTCATCCAAATGTCCAGCGTAGCAACGGAAATAAGCCAAGCGACCAACGTAAGGGTCAGTTGCGATTTTGAATGCCAAAGCCGTGAAAGGCTCCTTTGCATCAGGCTTACGAACCACTTCCTCCTCTGTATCGGGGTTGGTTCCTTTGATGTTTTCTTTATCAAGTGGTGAAGGCATTAGTTCCATCACCAAATCGAGCATTGTTTGAACACCCTTGTTCTTGAATGATGATCCACAAACCATTGGAACCACTTTGTTCGCAAGGCAAGCCTGACGCAAAGCGTCCAGGATTTCACGCTCGGAAATCGAGTTAGGATCTTCAAAATACTTTTCCATCAACTTCTCATCGAATTCGGCGATTGCCTCGAGAAGTTTTTCACGCCATTCCTTAACCTCATCCAACATATCATCAGGAATTGGCACTTCAGTGAAGGTCATACCCTTATCTTGCTCATTCCAAACGATTCCACGGTTGTTGATCAAATCAACAACACCTTTGAAATTATCTTCAGCACCGATTGGTAGTTGAAGTGGCAATGGATTTCCACCCAATACCTCGCGAACCTGTTTTACCACGTTCAAGAAGTCGGCACCGGCACGATCCATTTTATTTACGAAACCTATACGGGTAACGTTGTAGTTGTTTGCAAGACGCCAGTTGGTTTCCGACTGAGGCTCTACACCATCTACGGAAGAGAAAAGAAACACCAATCCATCCAATACACGCAATGAACGATTCACCTCAACGGTGAAATCTACGTGACCGGGAGTATCGATGATATTGAGTTTGTATTTTTCGTTACGATAGTTCCAAAAGCAGGTAGTAGCAGCGGATGTGATGGTGATACCGCGCTCTTGCTCCTGAGCCATCCAGTCCATGGTGGCTGCGCCATCGTGTACCTCACCTATCTTGTGAACCACACCTGTATAATATAGGATACGCTCGGTGGTAGTCGTCTTTCCCGCATCAATGTGGGCGGCGATACCGATGTTCCTCACGTACCTGAGGCTTTTAACGTCTTGTGCCATTGGGGTCTATTACTTGTCTGCTGTTTGTTATCTACTATTATATATTAAGCCCTAAAGTGAGAGAATGCCTTGTTAGCTTCAGCCATCCTGTGGGTGTCATCCTTCTTTTTAACAGCTGCACCTTCACCTTTGGATGCGGCGATGATCTCACCGGCTAGTTTGTCGCGCATGGACTTTTCATTACGCTTGCGGGCAAACATGATGAGCCATTTCATGCCGAGGGCATTACGACGGTCTGGACGAATTTCACTTGGGATTTGGAAAGTTGCTCCACCAACACGACGGCTTTTAACCTCAACTGTTGGGGATATATTTCCCAATGCTTTTCTAAACATTTCCAATCCGTTTTCCTTGGTACGGTTTTCAACCAACTCGATGGCGTCATAAAATGTCTTGAATGCGGTACTTTTCTTACCGTCATACATCAAGCTGTTCACAAAACGAGTAACCAAAGTATCGTTGAACTTTGGATCAGGAAGCAGGATTCTCTTTTTTGGCTTAGTTTTCCTCATGACAGGAATTTATGGGGAATGTTATATTATCTGATTGAATTACTTTTTACCCTTGGTTGCGGCCGCTGCACCTGGCTTAGGCTTCTTGGTTCCATACTTGGAGCGACGCTGGTTACGCCCTTCAACACCCGATGTATCCAGAGATCCACGGATGATGTGATAACGTACTCCTGGCAAATCCTTAACACGACCACCACGTATCAACACGATAGAGTGCTCTTGCAGGTTATGTCCCTCACCGGGGATGTAGGCGGTAACTTCGAATTTGTTGGTTAGACGAACCCTAGCCACCTTGCGCATAGCAGAGTTTGGCTTCTTAGGAGTAGTGGTGTAAACACGTGTACAAACACCTCTGCGTTGTGGGCAAGAAGTTAATGCAGGAGACTTACTCTTGTCCTCCAATTTGATACGTCCTTTTCGAACTAGTTGCTGAATCGTTGGCATTGTGCGATCTAGTATTAATTTTTCGGGGCTTAGAAAC
>Ga0255266_1000028_pt1 | contig 17085 bp, 16 predicted proteins | sample AtltaT_24_FD_183669 | JGI IMG/M metagenome (GOLD analysis project Ga0255266, IMG submission 183669) | Metatranscriptome of freshwater microbial communities from Altamaha River, Georgia, United States - Atl_Cont_RepB_0h (Metagenome... | ecosystem: Environmental > Aquatic > Freshwater > River...
AAGAAGTCACAGATCGAGACATGGTTCTCTGGGAGCAGGATGGGGCGGTCGCCACCATCACACTCCATCGTCCTGAACGACGAAACGCGTTGACCATCGCAGCCAATCAGCGTCTTTACGAGTTCTGGGAAAAGGTGGACGCGGATGGAACCATCCGGGCCGTGATCCTCACCAGTGCCGATTGCGGAACATTTTGCGCAGGCATGGACCTCAAGGAGGCAGCAGCAGAACGCCAGCGTTCGGGCAAGGACATTTTGGATTTGCTAGTGGATCCATTCTACGAACGCATGCGGCGGGTTCGAGTGCCGGTGATTGCCGCCATGACAGGCCATTTCACGGCGGCAGGGATGGTGTTGGCGGTGAACGCTGACATCCGCGTTGGACTGGCGGGCACGCAAGGTGGGATATCCGAGGCAATGGTCGGGCGTGGCACGCCTTGGGCGACGCGGATGATCGACATGCTCCCGCAAGCCGTCCTGATGGAATTGGTCACCACAGGACAGATGATGCCAGTGGAAAGACTGTATGCGCTGGGCTTTATCAACGCGGTTGAGCCAGATCCCGATGCTGTCCGTTCCAAAGCCAGAACGCTTGCGTTTCAGATCGCCGCCAATGCGCCGCTGTCGGTTAGGGCGGCGAAGGCTGGCTTGTTGGCAGCCAACGAATACGGTTCGGAGGCAGGACTCGCCATTTCCAAAGCGCAACACCACGCGGTGTATTCAAGCCAGGATGCACAGGAGGGTCCCCGGGCGTTCGCGGAAAAGCGCAAGCCGGTATGGACCGGTCGTTAGTTGCAAACACAGGATGTCGATATGATCAATTTTCCATATGGTGAACTGAAACTAGGGCAGCGGGCTCGATCCCGCGGTCGTACCATGACTGAAACTGACGTGGTCAATTTTTGCTCCCTGACGGGAAACTGGCTGGAAATCCACTCTAACGCCGAGTTTGCAAAAAAAACGCTATACGGTCAGCGTGTCGTTCAGGGTGGTCTGGTTTTTGTGGTGGCCAATGCACTGTTTGGTTTTGATCCCAGCGTGGTCGAGGCATTCTACGGCGTAGACAAGTTGCGCTTTATCAAGCCCACCTTCATCGGTGACACCCTTTATGCAGAAAGCGAAATCGTTGCACTCAGGGACAAAGGCGATTGGCACGGCGTGGTCACGACCTTGCTGAACGCTGTCAACCAGCGAGGCGAAAAGGTGCTCAGTTGCGAGTTCAGTCTGCTGATTCGTCGAGAGCGTCTCGAGGTTCAGTGATGTTTTTCATTGCATGAATGGATGGCGATATGAATTTCTTGAATCAGGAGCAACAGTTTTGGCTCGAGACCGCGCAACGCGTGATGCAGGAGGAAATCACGCGTGAATACGTCCGCGAGTGTGACATGGAGCGCAGGTACCCCTACGAGGCCTACGAGAAAGTCGCCCGCCTGGGTTGGCTTCGACTGCTTGTGCCAGAAGAAAATGGGGGAGACGGTGGCAATATTTTTGATTACGCGCTGATGTGTGAGGGTCTAGGGCGATACGGATTTGATTTCGCCACGGCGTTCATGGTGTCCACCTTCACGGCGATGAACATCGTCAAGTTTGGCACGCCAGAGCAACAGGAGCGGTTCTTGCCCGCGTTCATGAATGGAGAAATTCGTTTCTCCATTTCCATCTCGGAGCCATCGGCGGGATCAGATGCGGCGAACACGCGGACACGAGCGGAAAAGCGTGACGATCATTGGGTGATCACAGGCCAGAAACTCTGGTGCTCGGGAGCAGCGGCCCGAAATACGTTCATTGCGATGCTGGTGAGAACCGATCGGGATGCACTCAAGCACAAAGGCCTCTCCGTGCTGCTTGTCCCCAACGACATCGAGGGCTTGGATGTGCGTCGTCTGCCCACATTGGCCCGCAGGGCAACTGGTACCACGGAGATATTTGCCGATGGGGCGATCGTGCCTGAGTGCAACATGCTGGGTTCGCCCGGTGACGGCTGGCGCATCATCACGGATCACCTTGAGTTGGAGCGAATTGCCGTCGCAGCGGCTTATGTTGGAAATGCACAGCAGGCCGTCTCTGATGCACTGCAGTACGCCCACGACCGGATTCAATTCGAACAAAAAATATTTGATTTTCAGGTCATACGACACATGCTGGCCGACATGCAGACGGCGGTTGATGCCGCGAGACTGATGGTCTATCGGGCTGCTGACATGGCCTCGCGGGGCATACCCTGTCAGCGCGAAGTCAGCATGGCAAAGCTGACGGCGTCCGAGACCCTTCAGACTGTCACCCGTAATGGAATGCAAATCCTGGGGGGGCACAGCATGTTGCCCGATGCCGACATGGAGCGTTATTTCCGCGAGGGCATGCAGTCGACCATCGGGGGTGGAACCTCACAGATCCAGCGAACATTGATTGCCAAGTCCATGAACCTATGAGTGAGTCAAATTCAACCAAGCTGCCGCTCTCCAGTGTACGGGTTCTGGACATCACTCGCATCCTGGCAGGTCCCTGGGCAACACAGAACCTCGCAGACCTTGGGGCCGAGGTGATCAAAATCGAGAACCCCAACGGAGGCGATGACACTAGAAAGATGGGCCCGCCTTTTTTGAGGGATGCCTCAACGGGCGAGGAGACGGATGCGGCTTATTTTTTGGCTGCCAACAGAGGAAAACATTCGGTGGCGATCGATTTCACCACCCCACAAGGTCGCGAGTTGATCCTCGCCCTGGTCGCCAAAAGCGACATTTTGATCGAAAACTACAAGGTCGGTGGATTGGTCAAGTACGGGCTCGATTACCAGAGTCTAAGAACAAAGCATCCTGACTTGATCTACTGCTCCATCACGGGTTTTGGCCAGACGGGGCCGTATAGTCATCGAGCAGGCTATGACTTTTTGATCCAGGGCATGGGTGGATTGATGAGTGTCACTGGAGAGCCGGATGGTGCACCGGGCGGGGGGCCACAGCGTGCGGGTGTCGCTCTTGCGGACATTCTCTCTGGAATGTATGCATCGTTGGCGATAATGGCAGCACTTCGCCACCGTGACGCTGGAGGAGGGGGGCAACACATCGACATCGGCATGCTCGACGTCCAAGTGGCGACGCTGGCCAATCAGGCCATGAACTACCTCACCACGGGCAAGGCGCCGACACGTGCGGGCAAGGGTCACCTGAATATTGTGCCCTACGGCACGTTCCCGGCCGCCGACGGGCACCTGATCCTGGCGGTCGGCAATGACGCCCAGTTCGTCAAGATGGCCCGCGCGATGGGCCGCAACGACATTGCCGAGGATTCCCGTTTCACCACGATCGCCTCGCGTGTGGCGAATCGGGACGTGCTCATCCCCTTGCTCGAGTCGATCACCGCCACACGTACCGTCAGTGAGTGGGTCACCGAGATGGAGGCAGTCGAGGTGCCCTGCGGTCCTATCAACACCATTGACCGTGTGTTTGCGGATGAACAAGTCCGTGCCCGCGGACTAGAAATTACGCTGCCTCACCAGAGGATGGGTACGGTACCCTCTGTCGCCAGCCCCATGCGTTTTTCAGAGACGCCGATTATGCACACACAAGGCCCCCCAACGCTTGGGCAACACACGCGCGAGGTGTTGGAGAGCCTGGTCGGCATGGACGAGGCATCGATCAAGACATTGACTGCAAACGGCATCATCAAGGTGGCACCATGAAAAACACAGATCACACTGTTGGAGACGAGACAGACTGGAATCAAACGCCAGTCATGGGAATGGGGATGTATTGGGACGACGTCAAGGTAGGCGATCGTTTTCGTACGCTGGGGCGCACCATCACAGAGGCCGACATCACCCTATTTGTCGGCGTTACCGGGATGGTGGAGGAAATGTTCACGAACCTGGAGTACATCAAGGCAGAGTCCAGGATGGGGGCACGCCCCGTGCCGGGCTCGCTTGTGTTCTGCATCAGCGAGGGTCTTTTGATGCAGAGCACGATGCAACGAACCGGGATGGCATTTCTGGAGTGTGACCTGCGCGTTCTGCGACCCACGCTGGCGGGGGACACCTTGCATGTGCAGGCGGAGGTGGTTGAGGCCAGAGCCACCAGCAAGCCAGGACGCGGGCTGATGCGCACATTCAACCGTGTCGTGAACCAACGGGGTGAGGTGGTGGCGACCTACAACCCGATGCGAATGGTCAAGGGTCGTGACTACGCAAAACAATGAACGCCACGCACGCCATGAACGTAATTAACGTCATGAACGCCGAATTTTTACCCATCCGTACGTAGACACACCAGGAGACAAAAAATGGAATTCATATCCAAGTTGAAATTGGCAGCGGTCGGGGGCCTGTTGGTAGGAGCCACAGTTTCCACCTCCGTCGCACAGTCTGCAGACAACTTTCCAAACCAACCCATCCGGGTGGTTGTGCCATTCGCCGCAGGCAGCACGACTGACCTGGCTGCACGATTCATTGGGCAGCGTATCACCGAGAAGACCAAGCAGCCTGTAATTGTGGAAAACAAGGCTGGAGCCAATGGCTTTATCGCCCTGCGGTATCTGCTTCAACAACCGCCTGATGGCTACAGCATCGTGATCGGCACCAATACGACCCATGCTGCCAACAAGGCGCTTTTCAAGGAGCTACCCTACGATCCTGTAGCGGATTTCGTCCCCATCACAGGCGTGATTGAGGGGGGAGTCGTGCTGGCTGTTAGTCCAAACATGCCAGTCAATAACGTGCAAGAGTTGATTCAGTTGCTGAAGAAAAACCCTGGGAAATATACATTTGGCAGTGGAAACTCCTCCTCACGCGGTGGTGGAGAGGTGTTCAAGGACCTTGCTGGCGTGGACATCGTCCATGTGCCCTACAAGAGCCTGCCTGCAGCTATTACCGATGTGATTGGTGGACAGATCAGCATGGTGTTCGGTGATGCGCCTGGCGTCATGCCAATGGTGCGCGCCGGCAAGCTCAAGGCATTGGGGGTTTCCACTCGCACCAGGATGCCTGGGTATGAGGATATACCGACCATTGCAGAGCAGGGTGTGCCCAATTATGAAGTCTCCGGCTGGCTTGCTGCCTTTGCTCCCAAAGGCACTCCACCAGATGTTGCTGAAAAGCTCAACAAGTTGATTGCAGACATCATGCGCACGCCCGATGCGGAAAATCACTTTGGCAAAAACGCCTGGAAAACCATCCCCGGATCGAGGCAGGATTTGGCGAAGTTTCAAAAGGCTGAAATCGAAAAGTGGGAACGTCTAGTCAAGAATGCAGGCATAGAGAGGCAGTAAATATCAGTCTCTCGGCCGCTTTCCAATTCACTTCCTGAGACCCTTTTGGCTCACAGTAAATGAGCCAAAAGTGGCAAGCTTGAATTTTACTTTTGAAGATTAAGAAAACTAAAGTGCTTATGGTGTCATATGAATGATAAACAAACGGTTCGGCTTGCGTCAGGATCTGGTTTTTGGGGGGATGCGCTTGATCCTGCTATCGAGGTGCTGGAAAAAGGTAATTTGGACTATCTCTGCTTTGACTATCTGGCTGAGCTGACGATGGCGCTACTTCAGCGAACCCTCAACAAGGATCCCAGTGCAGGATATATTCCAGACCTTCTTCAGCATCTGAAGGTGTTGATGCCGATTGCAAGACGACAGGGGACTCGTTTGCTCTCCAATGGTGGTGGAGTTAATCCCCTAGCTGGTGCCAAGGCTGTCGTACATATCGCAGAGGAACAAGGGTTGCGAGGCCTCAAGGTTGCAGCTGTGGAGGGAGATAACCTTGTGCATGACTTGGACAAGCTCGCCGCCTCGGGTGAAAGGTTCTTGAACATGGAAACAGGTGAAGACCGGTTTTCTGAGATTCGCGACCGAATTGTATGTGCAAATGTGTACACCGATGCAAGTGGTATGAGGGAGGCGCTTATCCAGGGAGCCGATGTTGTGATTGCTGGTCGTGTATCGGACAACGCGGTCTACGTCGCCCCGCTAATGCACGAGTTCGGATGGGATTATCGAAGTGGTTTTGATCATCAGATTGGGGCAGCCATCACCCTAGGTCATATTGTTGAGTGCGCAGCTGCCTGCACGGGTGGCATGTCATCCCGGTTTTATGAGATGCCTGCGATGGGAAAGGTTGGGTTTCCCATCCTTGAGGTCAATAGAGATGGGTCGGCTATTGTCACAAAGGTCAAGGGAAGTGGCGGGCGTGTTGACCCATTTACGATCAAGGAGCATCTGGTTTACGAAATTGCTGACCCAAGGAACTATGTAATGCCTGATGGCATCGCCGATTTCACGACCCTTTGTTTGAAGGACCTGGGTGAGGATCGCGTCAAGCTGACCAATATGAGTGGACGCCCCCCTCCAGAGACGCTGAAGGCAGTGATTGGTTACGAAGATGGCTGGATTGGCGAGGGAATGCTTTTTTTTCCATGGCCCAACGCCATGGAACGCGCTGAAAAGGCACAACAAACCCTTCTGGAGCGATTTGAGCGGTTGCAACTTAAATCGACCGAAATGCAGTTTGACTACATCGGCGTCAATTGCTTGCATGGACCTGCCGCGCCGATCAATGTGGCAGAGCTCAACGAGGTTGGGCTGCGTGTCGCTGTACACGCAAGGACACGCGAGGAAGCTGAAAAGGTTCGGCGCGCCTGCACCCATCTCTGGATTATGGGACCGGGCGGGACATCTTTTGGAACACCGCTCAAACCCCGTCCTGTGATTTCGGTTTGGCCCACTTTGATTTCCCGCAGCGCGGTGCGTCAACGTGTCACGATCATGGAGATTAAATAATGGAAGGATTGCTTCGCGACATCGCCTACGTTCGCTCTGGGGACAAGGGTGACACTTTGACAATCGGCGTGATTGCCAAAAGCAGTGAACTTTACCCGTTGATCCAGGCAAGCGTGACACCCGAGCGAGTCAAGCAGCTGTTTGGTTCATGGGTTAAGGGAGAGGTTTACGTATACCCAATGGATAACATCGAGTCTGTGGTTGTCTACATGAAGGGTGCGCTTGGTGGTGGGGCAACACGGACACTTCGCTTGGATCAAACTGGCAAGTCGATTGGAAACGCAATTTTGCGGCTACCTATCACTGATGGGGTGATATGACTTCGATTGGGTCAGGCGTCGGCGTTGAAAGCTTGGTTTTTCGGGAGAATCTCGAGGCGTATGAACAACAGCGCCTCCTTGTTAAAAATGCCAGTTTGAGAGCGATCTCCGGAGGTGGGACTACCGCAAAGGCAAAGCATCTGGAGCGGAACAAACTCTTGGCCCGTGAACGCATTGCCAGGTTGCTTGATCCGGGCACACCATTCCTTGAGATTGGTCAGCTCGCTGGACATGGCTTGTATGACGACAACATTGCCAGTGCAGGGATCATCACTGGGATTGGTTTCGTGGCAGGTAGAGCCTGCATGGTTGTCGCCAATGACGCAACCGTGAAAGGTGGCACGTATTACCCACTGACGGTTCGAAAGCACATTCGTGCTCAGGACGTGGCGCGACAAAACCATTTGCCTTGCATCTATTTGGTGGACTCAGGTGGGGCTTTCCTACCTTTGCAAGAAGACATTTTCCCGGATGAGCACCATTTCGGACGCGTTTTTCGCAACATCGCTGAAATGTCCGCCATGGGCCTCCCCCAGATCTCGGCAGTCATGGGTTCTTGCACTGCGGGTGGAGCTTACATCCCCGCGATGAGTGACGAAACCGTTATTGTCAAAGGTAATGGAACGATTTTTCTAGGGGGGCCGCAACTCGTTCAGGCAGCGACGGGGGCGGTCGTGGACGCTCAGTCGCTTGGAGGGGCAGAGCTACACACCAGCAAGAGTGCGGTTGCTGATCATATTGCAATCGATGATCGACATGCGCTCCAGATTGTTAGGGAAATCATTGATCGAACGCCAGGTGCCAGTGTCAAGCCACCACCCCACCAACCCATTGCCCCGCTGTATGACGCGGGGGAAATCGCAGGTTTGATAAGCCACAACCCTCGCGAACCACTGCCAGCGAGGCAGATTCTGGCCAGGCTCATCGACGCAAGCGAGCTTGTGGAGTACAGAGCTCGCTGGGGAACGACAGTGATATGCGGAACCGCGCGAATCGGTGGTTTTCCGGTTGGCATTGTCATGAACGACGGTGTCCTGTTTTCGGAGAGCGCGCAGAAAGCGACTAATTTCATTGAACTGTGTTGCCAGCGTGATATCCCTTTACTTTTTTTGCACAATGTCAGTGGGTTTATGGTCGGGCAGGAATATGAATCAGGCGGTATTGCCCGTCATGGCGCGAAAATGGTGAATGCGGTTTCTTGCGCTCAGGTGCCGAAGTTCAGTTTGCTCATTGGGGGGAGCTATGGGGCTGGAAACTTTGCGATGTGTGGTCGTGCCTTTGGGCCTCGTTTGATGGGTATGTGGCCCAACGCACGTACATCTGTGATGGGCGGCGAGCAGGCGGCTACGGTAATGGCATTGGTCCGGGAGGCCCAGCTCAAGGCACAGAACAAGCCGTTCACATCCGAGGAGGTCGAAGCTTACAAGGAGCCAATTCGTGAAAGTTATGCGAGGAGCGGTCATCCAATAAACGCGGCGGCCCATCTCTGGGTCGATTCTGTGGTGGATCCGGCAGACACCCGAGCCTGGTTGACATTCGGGCTGGCCGTAGCTGCCAGCGCCCCCTCAGTGGCTACCCGGTTTGGTGTCTTCAGGATGTGATGTCCATGTCGCTGTTTAAAAGAGTTTTGATTGCCAATCGCGGCGATATAGCCTGTCGCATCGCCAGGACCTGCCGTGAACTCCAGGTTGAGTATGTGTGTGTGTATTCAGACGCAGACAAGACCTCCCCTCATCTAGAGGGTGCCGTGATGACCGTGCATTTGGGCGGCGTCTCTGCGTCGAGCAGCTATCTCAATATTGACAAAATGGTCACCGCAGCTCTGCAATCTGGGTGTGACGCGGTTCACCCCGGCTACGGGTTCATGTCAGAGAACGCCGCATTTGCTGCTGCCGTTAGATCAGTTGGGGTGGTTTTTATTGGCCCATTGGTGGATACGATCGCGAAAATGGGTGACAAGTCGCAGGCCAAGGCTCTGATGCGAGCAGCGGGGGTTCCCCTAGTTCCGGGTGCTGATGAATCCAGCGATGACCCCATGATCATCGATGAGCTGGCGAAGCTGGCGGGTTATCCAGTTTTGCTCAAGCCTGTCGCCGGTGGCGGTGGCAAAGGGATGATCGTGGTCAAATCCCCTGATCAGCTCGCCACATCTGCGCAGTCAGCCATGAGGGTGGCCAAAATGAACTTTGGTGATCCGCGTCTTTTGGTTGAGCGTTATATCCCCCAGCCACGTCACATCGAAGTACAGATTTTTGGTGATCACCATGGCAACGTGGTTCATCTATACGAACGGGAGTGTTCGCTGCAGCGTCGACATCAAAAAATCATTGAGGAAGCGCCCCCAGTCAATCTTGATGATGCCACGCTAACGGCCATGCGTGAGGCTGCCGTGACTGGTGCGCGGGCGATTGGTTATCAAAATGCAGGTACATTTGAGTTCATTGTGGCGCCAACGGGAGAGTTTTTTTTCTTGGAGGTGAACACCCGGTTGCAAGTCGAGCATCCAGTTACAGAGCTGATCACAGGTATTGATTTGGTTGAGTGGCAGTTATTGGTTGCCAGCGGCCACCCGATTCCACTCAAGCAACAAGATATTTCAGTCCGAGGTCATGCCATCGAGTGCAGGGTCTATGCCGAGGATCCCTGCAAAGATTTCGCACCGAGTCCTGGAGGGCTGACGGCCGTTGTATGGCCCGACATCAGGGTGGACAGTGGCGTTGTGTCCGGTAGCCAGGTATCGCCTTACTACGATCCCATGGTAGCCAAACTGGTGGCTCATGGAACCAACCGGTCCGCAGCGCTAGAGCGCATGCACCAAGCCCTGAAGCACACGGTGCTCCTTGGTGTGTCGACGAACCTCAATTTTCTGGATGCCTTGATCACAGATCAAGATGTCGTCCAAGGGCGTTTCAGCACTCATCTGGTCGATGAAAAGATGACATCTCTGATTCGTAACAAGGACAGTCAGATGGCTCTTGCCTGTGCAGCGGCTTTTTACTTGGTGGAATGTCGAGCTAAACATTTGGGTGCACCTTGGCTTCAGTTTGGTTGGGGTCCAAGGGGTGTGCTGGACAGACATGGCCTGGATGCTGCGGCGCCAATGGGTTGTCTGAGTGTCTTTGATTTAGGCTCTCAGGTGCGCGAGGCGTTCATCCTGGATGCTCGTCATGACCAAGTATGGGTCCAGGTAGCCGAGCGCGTTCATGAGATCAATACCGAACGTTGGCATGGGAACTGTCTGATCGGAACGGTCGGTGCGGACTCAAACTGGGCAGCCAAAAGAATGTCTTGCGGCATTGAGGTACTGCTGGATGGAAATTATTATCGTTTTATTGCGGTCAGAAATACCGATCAGTTTGAAGCAGTAGCCGAAGGGGCGTTGGTTGCGTTCATGCCTGGCGTTTTAGTCGCCCTCCATGTACAGGAGGGGTCTGTCGTCAAGCAGGGCGATCAACTGGCCGTGATCGAGGCGATGAAAATGGAGCATACGATCCTTGCAAACGCCGCAGGGATTGTCGTGGACCTCAAAGTCGAGGTCGGAGATCGATTGGATCAAGGCACTGTGATCTTGGAAATCAGCAACGAATCCAGTAAATAACTAAAGCTTGATGATTTAATAGGTTTGATACGCCTAAAATGTACCGATTGTGTGTCAGCATTGCCGAAAAGAATCTGCGTACACTTAGGGCTTTGGTAAAGCAGTTGACCTGCCGGCACCCCCCAGGCGATTGTTGACAAACTTTCCAAGGCTGTTGCCGAGGTGCTGAAGGCACCCGAAATGGTTCAGCGGTTTGACGATCTTGCGATCATTCCAGTCGGCAATACACCCGCCGAGGCAAAACAATATCTCACGGATGAAACAGCTAAGTGGGCGAAGGTGATCAATACTGCCGGCGTGAAGGCAGAGTGAAATCAGAGTGTTCCCCCACCATCAGCATTTGCTGGAGAGCGGTGGGGGTGATGACGGTGTTGATCTTGCTCGTTGTCATCTATCGTGCCTGGTTTTAACCAAACAGCGATTGAGTGATGATGACCACTGTGCCGATGACCATATTGACGGTCACCCATAGACGTATACGGTTCAGTTGAGCGCCAGCTTCAGGAAATGCGCTTGACTGAACAACATGTTCAAATTGTTTGAACAACACAAACCGAATGTAAAAGAAGATCACCAGCATCAGGATGCCGAGTGCGGACATGAGTGACCATGTCCACGGCATCACGAAGTTGCCGCCCGTTAGGCTAACCATTCTTGCCATCCGTCCAATCATCCAAATTCCTGAACCAACGGCAGCAAGGCTTGCGATGATGACTGCCGCAAAGAATCGGCTAAGAGTCGCATGCATCAGTTTCAGTCTCTCAGGCGGTTCCAGGCATGACAGGGAGGGGCGCAGGAAAAAATGGGCAAAATACATCCCGCCGATCCATACGACGAATGAGAGAACATGAATGGTGCGCAGCGCATCGTATAGTAGGTTTTGATCAAGCATAGGTGCCTCAAGGGTATGGGTGAAAAAAAACCCGCTCAGTGAGCGGGTTGATTTCGGCATGAATGGATCAGCCAGCTTTCTTGACCCAGAGGTTACACCAACCATGGCCAGCAACAAGCTTATTCGGAATCACCGTACAGGTTCCCATGTTGTTGCCAGTGTCTTTATAGAAATTGCAATTTGAACAGACCTGACCTGCTTGATACTTGGCGTACTTAGCCTTGTCAACCTTGGTGGCATCAGCCTTATAGCCAAGGGCGACGGCCTGGGCATCCGTTTCCTGGAGAACGGCAGGTTGTGCGGCAACCTTGCCGGCAGCAGCGAGAGCTGCCACGCTGGATGCTGAATAGATGACGAACTGACGACGACTGGCTTTCATATAAAACTCCTGTCTATGAGCGACGATACGCACCAATATATTAATTTATAAATCAAGGTGCGTGTGACACGCCTGATCAGCCAAATTGACAATAGTCAAATCGTTAAGATATCAGGCCACATGATGCATCGCCCAGGTCAACCGACCTTATTCAAACTTGACCGTCACACCACTACTGCTGGCGTTGAGCTGAAGGCCTTGCGTTGTCGCTTGCAAGCGCATGATGACGCCATGCTCATTTTTGAGCTTCATGCCGCCCACACCACCACCCAGAGCAACCGTGCCATCCAGGCTCACATAAGTGCCAGGAAACTTGGAAAGATCTTTCAACTCATAGACCTCGCCCGTGGCGGAAATCTTGGAGACACCGATGTTTGCACCCAAGCTCACGCCACCGATTTTGAATTTGTGCGTTTTGCCCTGGTAAGTCAGCTCACCACCGCCTACCGAGCCGCCTACGATAAAACCGAACTGTGTTTCGTTGATCGTTACCGTGCCAGATGGAGCGATGGCATTTTGTGCTGATGCCACACCACCGGCGAGCAGTGCCGTACCGATACAAAGGCCAGTCAGAATTTTTTTGATGCTGTTCATAACAACTCCAGATAAAGGTCATTTCGACATTGAGTACGACTTGAAAAACTGCTGCACTGCAAAAAACAATCGAGCATCACGTTAACCTAATTTTATAGATAATAGATCGCATGATCATGTGATTTTCGACAATATTTTTACATATTTATTATTTATATCATTTTAGGGGTGTTTTGTTCTCTTGTTCAGTCATCCCTTGGATACAGCTTTGTCCTCTGTCCAGCATGGGTGATAATCCAAACTGTTCTCCTTTGCTAGTTGTTATGTTTTCCATGACCCCACTATCGTTGGTCAAAGTCGAGTCGGCGATTCGACATCGATTGATCCGTCCGCACTATCAACCGATCGTGGAGCTTTCCACGGGTGCGGTTTGTGGTTTCGAAGCATTGGCGCGTTGGCCTGACCAGGAGCTTGGCATGATATCGCCTGCGCGGTTTGTGCCGACCATGGAGAGATTGGGTCTCATCGAGCAACTGACCCAGTCCATGATGATTCAAATTTTAAATGACTTGCCAACGATTCAGTCTTATTTCTCGAATGCAGGCTTGTCTTTCAATATTTCAAACGAGAGTTTTGAAGGCCACGGACTGCTGGACTTTCTCAGCGGGTTGAAACGAGAGTTTGGCCATTTTTTTCCTCTCATTTCTCTGGAAATCATTGAAAGCCAGATTTTGGCCTCGTCCAAACATGCTGATCAGTTTTTGCGCGATTTTTCTAGTCTTGGCTTAAAGCTCAGCATCGATGATTTTGGCAAGGATTACTCCTCGCATTTGCGACTGATCGAGTTCAAGTTTGACGGGCTGAAGATCGACCAGGATTTTGTCAGGCATCTCGAAACCAGCCCAAGAGCCAAAGTCGTCGTGAAAAACATGATTGATTTGGGAAGAGATCTTGGCATGACATGCACGGCTGAGGGCATTGAAAACGAGTTCCAAAAAAATTTGCTGGGTGAGCTTGGCTGTCACTATGGCCAAGGCTGGCTGTTTTCCAGGGATCTGCCGCTTGCTGAGCTGCCATCCTTGAAGGCAAGTTCATCCGAGATGGTGCACTAATCCATTTTCATCCCTATTCACAACAGGAAAAAACATGAGCGGACCAGGTTATTGGTTGATACGTTTTGACAATCAAGTCTTCATTCAACAGCCTTCGGATCCTGCTTCAGTTTTTCCTCACGGAGACCCAGCTGATTTCGGCCATCCGCAGGATGCCATTCTGGTTGGCAAGTGGCATGGCAAGCCCTGTTATGCGTTTGACGCCCCAGCCTTGCCGACCCATGTTCGCGGAGAGCTGATGCCTGTGCGAACCATTTTCAGTGCGGTGGGCGAGGAGGCGTTTTCGCTTGCCGGTCGAGCAACCCAGTTGATGGATTGGTACAAAAATCATCGATTCTGTGGCCGCTGCGGGACCCCCACAGACATGAAAACCGATGAGTTCGGCATGGCTTGCCCGGCTTGCAAGCTGATTTTTTATCCCCGCATTTCACCTGCTGTCATGGTCTTGGTCAGAGATGGTGAGCACCTGTTGTTGGCTCGCAGTCCTCATTTCAAGCCAGGTGTGTTCAGTGCACTTGCCGGTTTTGTGGAGCCAGGCGAAAACCTGGAGCAGTGCGCTGTTCGTGAGGTCAGGGAGGAAGTCGGCGTCGAGATCACCAACTTGAGATATTTTCAAAGCCAGCCTTGGCCATTTCCCAATTCGTTGATGCTGGCTTTTTTTCGCTGACTATGCAGGTGGTGAATTGAAGCTGGATCCTACAGAAATCGAGGCAGCGGACTGGTTTCACATCAGTGACCTGCCCAAGCTTCCAGATCATGTCAGCATTGCGCGCAGGCTGATCGATGCTGCTTTGGCGGAGTACTGAGCAGCACCTTTGGCTGGTGCAGGTGGTATCCAATCCGATCGAATGACTTTCTCATAGGATGAGCGTGTTAGCTTGGCTCACGTGATACCACGCTCCACCGCATAAATCGCAGCCTGAACCCTGTTGGACAGACCCAGCTTGCGTAAAATGCTTTGCAAGTGAATCTTGACCGTGCTTTCAGCGACGTCCAGCTTTCTGGCGATTTCCTTGTTGCTCAAGCCTGCAGCCAGTTGTGCCAGGACCTCGCGCTCCTTGGGTGTGAGCTTGTCTGCATCTGAAGGTGAGGGCGCCTGTGCGGGACCCCTTCGCAGTTGGGCCACTAGCTTGGCGGTCATCTCTGTAGAAATGACTGACTCGCCCTCCATGATTTTCTTCAGCGATGCGAGAAGGTAGTCCGCGTCAATATTTTTCAGCAAATAACCAGCAGCCCCAGCCTGCAGGCAGTGTGCGAGGTCGTCCTCGTCCTCAGAGACGGTCAACATGACGATATGGCTGTTTGGCTGGTCCTGATGGATCAGCTGCACAGCCTCGCGCCCATTCAATCCTGGCATATGCATGTCTAACAGGACAATGTCTGGCTTGAGTTCCTTGGCTCGCTTGACGCCCTCTAAGCCATCGGATGCCTCACCCACAACCTGAAAATGAGGATGACGTTGTAGCAGTAGTTTGATGCCGCTGCGGAAGAGGTTGTGGTCGTCGACCAGCAACACTCGGATGCTTTCAGTCTGGGTCATGTCAGGCTGCAATCCGGGAGGTGTGCGAGAGCAGCAGCGATATCCTCGTGCCACGGCCAGGGGTCGATTCAACAGAAAGCTGGCCTCCCAGTCTGGAAGCTCTCTCTCGCATGATGTTCAATCCCACTTGTTGCTCGGTGCGCTGCTGTTCGTCATGATGGGCGAATCCTCGGCCATCGTCCTGCACATAAATGGAAAAATCGCGTTCGTTTTGCAAATGGATCTCAATGTGTGAGGCTTGTGCATGTTTGCGAATGTTGGAAAGCGCTTCCTGCACGATAAACAGCACCTGCAACTGTTGTTCGGGTGGCAGGGGCGCGCCAGTGTCCTTGATGACGAGGTTGATGGGAACATGTGATTGCTTGCTAAAACGGTCTGCCGCGATTTTCAGGGCATCGGCTAACTCTCCATCGCCAATCTTGATGCGAAAGTTGGTGAGCAACTCGCGCACATCGTCATAGCTTTCTTTTAGGCCTGTCTCAATCAGCGCGAGACCTTCGAGGGCTTCGTCACGGGCATTGCGCCGGATCGAATCGCTCAGCATCTGAACCTGAAGCTTGAGAAAATTGAGGCCTTGGGCAATCGAGTCGTGTAAGCCCTGAGCCACGAGGTTGCGCTCCTCGGCGATGGCGAGCTCTCTGGATTTGGCCATCAGCCGCTGGTTTTCAATGGCGACCCCCAGATGTTGGCCGACCGCCTCGAACAGTCGCCTGTCATCAGACGAGAACTCACGTGGGATCAAAAAGTGCAAGGTGTAGGAACCCAGCAGTTCGCCACCAAAGTGAATCTGGGCGATGGCGATCGAGTTGAAACCCTCTTGGTGGCAGCGATAGTTGAAAGACGGCGGCAGCTTTCTGAAGTCATGCAGCTGAATCACGCCGTTCTGTGCTGCTTCGCCACAGAGGCAGTCCCCGACATGCAAGCATTTTTCTTCAGCGACAAATTCGTCAGAGAGTCCTTGGTGAACGGTCAAGTGCAAGTTGTTGTTACGCTGGTCCAATATGCGGACCGTACCACCGCTGGCACCGAAGTGTTCAATCAGCCGGCTGAGAAAGCCACGGCAGCGGTCCTCAAGATCGCCGGGCTTGCTGAGATAGGCAGAAAATTCGTACAACGTCGTCAATTCGCGGTTTTGTGCGGCAAGCTGCATGGTTTTCGTCTGGACACGGGTCTCCAGATCGGTGTAGAGGTCCTTGAGTTGAGCCGCCATGTTGTTGAAGCCTTGTGCCAGCACGCCAAACTCGTCGCGCCCCTCGACTGGGACACGAGTGTCAAAGTCACGCCCAGACATCTGCTGTATACCTTTGCGCAAGGCCTCGACGGGACGAATCACCCATCCATACAGCAGAAAAATCAACGCCACGCTGCCGCTGAGCATGAGGACGATGAGGCCCATTTGAGAGCCGCGCAAAAAGACTGTGTCCTTGGCGTTTTCATTTTCAATCAGGTGGACAAGCCGGTTGGCTTGCTGAACAAAGGCAGGCAACGCCTGCTGATAGGCAAGAAAGGCATCCTCTCTATCGGATGAGTTCGAGAGGAAGCGTTGAATATTGGGTTTCAGTTCGTTGGCCCAGATGTCGGCGACTCTGGAAAATTGCTGCTGCACGATGGTGCTTTTCGGCAATCGCATAGGTCGAGTCGGGTCACCCCGGACCAGGTTGTCGAGCGTTTCATCAAAGGTGTCGATCTGGCTGTTGATCAACACAGGGTTGGAGGTCTGCCCACTCATGTTCAGTCCGATACGCACTGACTGCATGCGCAGGCTGCCTGTGTCGTTGATCGCAGCGGCAGCCCCTTCAAGGGACCATGACAGCCAAAGCGTCCACATCACCATTGACAGGCCAAACACCAGCCCGATCAGGGTCACCGAAACCAGTCTCACGCCAATTTTGTAATGTCTGGCGACCTTGGGTGCCCACTGCAGTGCCATGCGTTCTCCTTGCGTGCCA
>Ga0255266_1000031_pt1 | contig 16772 bp, 1 predicted proteins | sample AtltaT_24_FD_183669 | JGI IMG/M metagenome (GOLD analysis project Ga0255266, IMG submission 183669) | Metatranscriptome of freshwater microbial communities from Altamaha River, Georgia, United States - Atl_Cont_RepB_0h (Metagenome... | ecosystem: Environmental > Aquatic > Freshwater > River...
GATAGTATTTGGAATTAATTTCATTGTTTTAGTTTTGTTATACTTAATCATTATATATACACATATATATATTATATATTTTTACACTCATCCGTAGTTTTTTTTGCCCTTCGTCGTCACCTATAGTAAAAACACACATTTTATTCAACATGTCGACGTCGGTACAATTATCCCAAACGGAACGTTATGCTGTATATGAAGCAGCAAAAGTAACTAATCCTACAGAAGAAGCATTTATAAATGCATTAACAGCATTAGAGTTACGGGAAACAGAGGATGATTTAGTATACTTATTACATAATTTAGATGTTCGTAAATTAGCAGCAATTGCTCCTAATTATCGTACAACTTATATGATATATTATTTAAAAGCATTAAATTTTATTGCTACAGTAATTAACAAAGCAAAAAATGAACAACAACAACAACAATCATTATTAGTATCATCATCAACTTTATCCTCTTCATCATCATCATCAACAACATCAGTATCCTTAACCACAACCAATTCGAATCTATCATCACCGATTTCCGATATTCCTACACCATTAACTACGAATACTGATGATTCATATATTGTTAATTTTTATGAATTAATGATCCGATACAATATATTAGAAATAAATTGTTGTAGTTATAGTTGGTTATTTGAAAATATAAATCCACCAAATGTCAATTCAGCTACTCCTTTACGAGATTATCGTGATGTCCATATACATGCAAAACAATATGTAAAACCAATGAATTATGCTTTAAATTCAGCTGATTTAGGACATATTGCTTTTTACTTTATACGTTATTTTGGAAATATTATGGATGCTATATGTATGGTAACGGGTAAACATTTAAAAGCAATTGTATTAGAAACTCGTCGTTTTATATTACAAGGTATACGTATATTATTTTATGATATGGTGGTAAAGTATAATCGAATTGATAATTCACGAGAAAATTGGAAATTAAATTCTATTGTAGGACAAACCGTTGATTATTGTTTACTACATTTTCAAAAATTATTGAACCATAATGGTCCATTTACATTCGATATGGTTAATACTTTAATTATTAAAGTTTGCGAAGAAAATATTCAAAAATTTTTTAATCGATTAATTGGTTTATCCGATAATGAATTACGTGTATTAAATTATAATACAGTATTACAAATGTTAGGATTAGAAGAAGCATTTCGTGTATTACATGGTAATTGTGAAGTAGCTTCAAAAGCGGTATATAAATTTCGTTTTTATGGGGCTATACGTGGATTAAAAGCACCGATGCTTGATTGGCGTATGCAAGGTGCTCGTGATTTAAATTCCTTAGCTCAAGATGCTACTCGGAATGAAACCGAAAAACAATATGCAGGATTTTGGTTATATGGTGAAGATTTTTTAGAATTATTACATGAATCAAAAATTATGGATGAAATTGTTGGTGAACGTTTACATTTAGAAGTTATGAAAGCTTTACCATTAGTTTTTCGTATAATTGTTAATAATAATCAATGGACTCAAGCATTAACTACACGTTTATGGTTAACAGCCCAAAATCGTCATAGTGCCGAACAATGTGCCATCTTAAATCAATTAAATACCGTTATTCAAACCGAAGCTGAAGTAGCAGCCGATACCTTTCTTGATAGTGATGCTACTAAAAATATAACTCGATTAGATACTCGATTTACCGATAAACCAATGTTTTATGCTAAATTTCATCATTGTTATTTACCAACTTTTCGTCAAGTATGTTATTTATTAGAAGCAGCATATTTACCAATAACTATGCGATCGAATAATAATCCTTATAGTAATACAGAAGAATTATTAATAAGTAAACGTCAAGCATGGGCATTAGCACAATATAATAATGGTGTATCGATTAATGCTATTATTAATGCGATCGGTGATAATGGTTCACTACTTAGTTTTCTTCAACAAAATATACCAAAAACAACGACAAATAGTAATAAACGTGATGACGAAGTGATAGAACCCATAACCGAAGTTTTACCTTATATATTAGATCGTCATCATATTTCATCCGATATATATTTACAACCTCAAGTAATTCCTTTTTTAGGTTTAGAAAGTACTTTACCAAAAGCTATTGAAGATTTATTAACAGCTATGCGATTATCATTATGTTCTGAAGATTCCTCTGATACGCATATGTTCTGTTTAGAAAAATCCACGGTAGAATTATTTGTAAAATTATTATCAAAATTATATCGAGTTGCTCCTTGTCCTATATATTCCACTTGGTCTATTCCCGATCAACCGGATGAATATCGATATCCTGCTCGTCCATTACCGGAATCAGGATTACATCGCTCTATTGATGACATGTTATCACCCTGTGCTCGTACATTATTAAGTTTATTATTTAATTTTTGTAAAACTATTGAACAGAGCCTGTTTGCAACGGTCCAAATTCGAGGAAAAAATTCAGCTGAATATAGTTATCCTACGGCTTCTCAATTTATTGCTAATCGTTCTAGTTTTTTCTTACATTATTTTCCTGATCCACGCGTACCGGATCGAAAATATCCAATTACTTCACAATTGCTTAGTTTTTATACCGAAAAAAATCAACATGTTCAATTTCATTTATATATGCCTCCTGTACTTTATGGTTCAGAAATAGTTTATGAATGTATCTATGATATGTGCCGAGAAGAAGGTATTCCATTACAAGATACAAAACCAACACAATCAACATTATCCTCCAATATTTCGTTATCATCATCATCATCAGTATCGTCTTCTAATACATTATCATGGAAAATGGATCCTAGTCGTTTACCTCGTTTTGCTGCATTTATAGCACAAATGAGTAGTAATTTATATTACGATTGGAATTCTTATGATAATGACGAATTTGATCCAGCATCTTGTAATCCATTAAAATCATTTACTCGTCGTCGAGAAAAATTTTTAGTAGATGGTTATACTAATGCAATTATTGATTTCATTAATAATGAAAATATAATTCATAATTTTGCTACTGGATTCGATAGTTTATTACAATTAGCAATGAATATGTCCAATAATGCACAAAATACCGGTATAACAAGTACAATAAATAATAATAGTTTACAATCCTATAATTTATCGGATCATGTAATTTTACTAGAAGCTACCAATCCTTTAGTTATTCATACTTTATTAGCAATTATCCATATATTACGTACTTTATTACGTTATAATTTATTAGATTTAGAAAATGATGGTAAAGTAGATGTTTGTTCTTTATTTCGTAGTATTGTTCAACGAGATTTAGATTATGCACAAGAAGGAGAAGTTAATTCCGAAGGTATGGAACATTCTGGTATAATGAATACCACGGAAGATTCCTATTATGTTCGATATCATAAAATTCCTGGACTTGATATAATCAGTGATGATATTGAAACATCCATCGATCGTAATGATGAAAATACTGGATCATCATCAATTCAAGCGTCAAATACGAAACATTCATTATCATGGGCGGTTGAAAAGGATCCAAATTGGTTAGTATTACCTGGTGTACCTGATTCGAATACACATGGTTCTATTACTATTAATGAAATACGATATTTATTAAATATATCCCAATATAATGAAGTAGCTCGGCATGCAGTATTATTATTTATAGCCGATGGATTAAATTGGTATGGTCCAGCGGATACAAATTTATATTTACAAATACTTCAAGCTCCTTCGAATAATAAAGCAATTATTCCTGAAATGCAGCAATTAGATAGTGGAATGTTAGTACCATTTTCGGAAGCTTATGTATTATCTCGTCGTTCAGAATTTATTTATGATCTATGGAATTTATTAATAGATTATTTTATTTGTAATGGACAAAATTTAGCGAATATGGATCGTTATACGTTATATACTATACGTATAGCTTTATTTGTTCGTAATTCTAATGATGATTTATGGACCCAAATTTATTTAGATCCATTTTATGTACTTAAATTATTTCAAGCATATTTACGTGATAGTAACTATAGTCCTGCCGATATACAAGATATAATTGCAGATTTTCATACTCGAATTGTATCGGATACAGGTAACGAAACTTGGGAAGAATTAGGTTCTATGGGACGAGCATTATTTCCCTTTATTAATGAATATCCAGATTTTTATCAATATATTATTGAAGTTGGAAATACAAATCCTAAGGATATAGAAAATTTATTTGCTACTCGTGTGGGTAAACGTCCAATTCATCAACTACGGACTCTTGAAACAAAACGACCCAAAACAATAAATGAAGATACTCGTGGTATACAAATTATGTCTTTTAACAATATAATTGGTTTAGGTACATTACTTCATCGTATTTTATTATATACCAATGCTGAAGGTATTTGGACATCCGTTGCAGAAACATTAGTCGGTTTAGCTTTAGTTTGTAGTCCAGATTTACGTGCCGAACATGTAAATTCATTAGTAAACCATATTGTTTCATTATTACAACGTATTGATCCATCACGTTCTACTAATGAAGATAATAAAAAAAGTGGTTCAAGTAATAAACGAGCTCGTTCAGTTAATGATGAAGTAATTAACAATTTCCGTTCTCTTAATACAAATGATAATACCGATAATGTTACTAGTAATATTAATCGATTAGATTCCATAAATATTGTAGATTTATTAACGGATGATGATATTAATCAAATGTCAATTGCTCAACGACAAGAATGTATGCGTCGATTATTATTTTTATTACGACGTTTAATTGCTGAATTACCTGAACGTTTAATACGAAATAATTTATTTGCGTTTTATCCTAGTGATATTGCGGACGCTATACGATTATGCCGTTCTCATTATGATGATACTACTGCGGAAGTTACTGATATGACGGTAAATGTAGTCGTTTTCGATCATGCAGAAATGCGTAAAGTACATAAACAAGAATATGCACGTATTGAAGCGTTACGAGCAACTTACGGTAGTAATGATAATCTACCGGCGGAAGATATGGCCTATTATTTATCGAAACAACAATCAAATATTAATAATTGGGTACCTTCCCGTAAATTTACTATAAAAGTTAATAGTAATGATACTGTTGAAGCTGTTCGTCATCGTATCGCTGATTTATTTCATATTGATTTAAATCGTAATACTGTACCTTTATCACCCGTAAGTACAAAATATACTCCAGTCCAAAGTAATGCACCGGTTTGGGTATTTCCTGGTGATCGTAATGATTTGGGTAATTTATATGATGTAAATCATATGACACCATCAGTAATATTAATAGATTCAGCATTTGGTACCGAATTAGAAGGTTATATAAATAAAGTACCTATACAAATTACTACTATATCCGGTTCGATATTTGGTAAGAAATCATTTATTAAAGAAGCTGATGGTTTACGTGATCCAGATAATGTAAAATTATCCGATGCAAAATTACGTGATTATATTAATAGTATTGTATTAAGTCGATCCATTCATGCTGGACCATTAATGGTACCTTTAGCAGATGCTTCCGATATTTATGGATCCAATAGTATTACCGGTTGGAAAAGTATGGTTGCCCTTGATGCGTCCGCCATCGGATCCGCAAAACAATCCAATACTACCGCTGTTGATACATTATTAGATGGTCGAGTATCGTATAATCTTGCGGCGATGCCTCCTCATAGTCAAAATGGAATATCGAATACATCTGTCGATTTTGGTAATTTATTTGTCGCGGGAGGAGTAGTACTTGATCCGGTTATTATGCGAATATTATTAAATATTTTATCGGCAAGTACCAATATAGATACTGAAAATACCGAAAATACTATTGGATTTGAAGCATTACGTTGTGAAGTATGGAAAATAATGAATTATTCTATACCATCATCACCATTAGTATTAGGATTATTAGGAACCCATCGTATACAATGGAATAATGTATTTACATGTAGTCCTAGTTTAAATTCTTCGACTCCTCCGTATAGTAGTGGTAGTGGACCAATTCGTAATTTTAATCATCATACAACGGGTTATGCATTACCTATTCTTGATGAATTACAATTATCTCCAACTTTATTCTACGGTGGTACATTAGCTTCGGTTTATTTATTACAATGTGTAATATCGTATCTTCGTCCACCTCTTCAACCATTAGTATGGATGAATCCTACCGAAGGACCAGTACGTTGGGCTCGTCAATTTATTGATGATGGAGGATTACATGTTATTTTATCATATTTATTTCAAACATCATCAACATCATTGGATTCCATGGATAGTGATGATATAAATACCAATATTAATATTGAACGAATTTCATCGATTGGTTTAGGTTCATTAATACCCAAATTATTACGTACGGCTTGTTTACGTATTTTATTTTGTTTATTAGATATGTCACCTTCTTATACTTTATCATCGACGACAGAATATAAAGAAATTATTGAAAAATATCAAAAAGTATTTAAAATGATTCCTAATGCAGGACAAAATAGTACACAATTAAGTACAAATATTGGTAATCCTCATGATAATATTAGTATCGCTGATTTAGTCTATACGGGATTAACAACGCAACAAAAAGAATTATTAATTCGTTCGTTATGGTCCCAAATAGCTGGTGAAGAATCAGAAACATCTAATTTTATCAGTAATGCAACAAGTTTAGTCTCTGAATCGATAGATACTGCTATGGATATTTCCCCAACGGCTTCGAACCCACCGTTAGCACCTCGTATTAAACGTGGCCGATCGTTAGAAAGTCCCGTTGCATCACCCGACAAAACTACGTCGGATGAACAAGATACGATAGTATCTATTCCACCGGATAATCGTTATTTATGGTCTACAAATACAAAATTACTTCGTAATAATACCAATCAGTATGTTAATACAGTATCTACAAATATTAATGATCGTGCTTTACGAGACGGTATTAAAATGTTACAATTATTAATCGATAATGAAAATAAAAATCGTTCGATTACAAATACTATAACCGATAGTAATACCGATGAAGTATCGTTATTTGAACGATGTGTTGGTCCTCGACAAATACAAGCAGTATTACGTACATTATTATATGATCCTGCAAAAGTTGGTGAAGAAGGTCAAAAAGCTTTATTCCATTGTATGGCAAAAGTAATTAAAGAAAGTCCTCGATTAGCACAAGCAATTGTTCATGAAGCTATCGTTGATTTAACAAAATTTGTGCACCTTTTAGATCCCGAAAATAAAGCAGTTGAAGCCATTATTCCTACATCCATGATTATGGAATTAAATTCATTAGGTACGAATAAATCTACCAATTTAACTCAATATGCTCATGATATATGTATTGGTGTAGCAAATATTGATGTACAACTACCACCTATAAATCAATTCGATTTACGAGGAGCTAATATTGAAGAATATATGAATTTAATTAAATTAGCCATCGATTCTATGAATAAATCGAAAGGTTCACCATCTTCAAATATAAATAAAGGATCCGTATCACCTAGTACATCTAATTCCATAGATGATCAAACAGATTTATTAAATATTTTACAATTATTAATGCGTGTAATATCTGCTTGTTCCTTAAGTTTACGACCAACAATACGTACCAGTGCATTATTATCATTAGAAAAGATGATGCTAAGCAGTTCAAATAATTCTGATACCGCGACTTCTATAGTTAGTGGTAGTAATATTGGTGTATCAGGTTCGTCAAGTACGTCGGATCCTGCGGTGGAAAGTATCGTTTATCCATTTACAGCTATCCCAATAGATATTACGTTATTCCTCAATTCTATGGTAGCATTAGCTAGTGCAGCCGTAAATGTTGCTATACCATCGATAATAGATTCGGTTCGTTTAGTTAATCTATTATTATATCATGGTTTATATCGTACTAACTTACCTTTATTAGGTGCTACCGGTAGTAGTCTTGATATTAGTACTACTTCTTCTTCATTTTCATCCACTTTAACTCGTAAAAATGCGTGGGATATTATTCAAGCATTAGCTATGCCTTCGTATGGAAAAATTAAAGAAAATGATAGTACATCACGATTATTACGTAGTCGATTAGTATCCGAAACGGCTGATTTTATTCGAACTATATTAGAAGAAGGTAATTTACCAACCCGATCATTTTCATCACCATGGTTACGTTATGCTTCCTTACCATTGTATAATACTTCTAGTCAATATTCATATGTAGCTCTTAGTAGTGCTACCGGTCAAAGTAAAAGTATCGTTCGTAGTAATTCTTCGGGGGTTTACCGTACCGATAGTGGAAATACAATGAAAGCTTTATCTATGGTATTACCAGAATCATTTCCTTCCATTGAAGATATTACTGGTATAGCTCCTTCAGCGGGAACGACAGTAGTACCCTTAATTTCTACTGGTAATTCTAGTGCAGTAACTACGCCATCATCATTCCTTCGTTTACCAAAAGATATACCATTCTATGCTGGTTTATTTATGCGATTATGGCCACGATTAGAATTATTAGCTTCTACTAATCGTTGGCAACAATTTGCGTTAAATGCGAGTGGTGAATTACGTCAATGGTGTGGAATACAAGAACAACTTAATGAATTACCCCATGGATTTGGTAAAGCAATTGTTGATCAATTATCATTACCATTTCAACGTCCCAATACATTACCATTGTTACTTGGTGGTGAAATGTATGAATCAGTTTCGCTCGTTGATTTCATTCATACAAGTAACTTCTTAAGTATGGCTTCCAGTAATGGAGTCTTACATGCTTTAGAAGCAAATTCGTTTATGAATCGCTTAACAAAACGTGCATTAGTGGCAAGTATGGAAGTATCATCAATTGATAAAGTACAAAATATTGAAACGTTTAATGCAAGTTTAAAAGCGTTAGCAGAAAATTCAGTATTTTTTGATACCATAGTTTGGCATGTTTCTTGCTATATATTTATGATTTTACAAACAATTGCCACAACTATTGATCCTCGATTTGTATCTGGTGTAGGTATAACATTAAGTATACCGGTAATACCTCCTCCACCTTCGACCACATCCACATCCGATAAAAAAGATGCTGCTACCGCATCTACGCCTGAACCTTCTCCTTCGCATACATTTACTTTAGATGTATTACTTGCTGCTGCTCAATTTGGCTTATCCATGTATTTTGGGCACGCTGAAGAATATAATATGCAATTAATATTAAGTAAACCAGCATTTAATGTAGTTGATCAAGCTATAATCGCTATCGGTAATCGTAGTAATCCTCCGGTTGATTTTACCAATCGCGATACGGTAATTAAAATCTATGCAGGATTAGTTTTATTAGCTAATCAAGAAGGATTTACTGATCTTGATGCCTGGATTGCTCATGTTCGATTATTTTCTAAAGTTGATCATGCCTCCCGTGAATTAAGTTTAGCTAATCTTCAATCAACAACTTATATTCGAAGTACCCATTATGAAATCGATCAATATCGTTCGGATGCTATTCATGGATGTTTTATTGGTCTTAAAAATCAAGGAGCAACATGTTATATGAATAGTTTATTACAACAAATGTTTATGAATCCTACCTTACGACATGCAGTATTATGTTCGGATACTTTAGATTCGCATATTATCGATAAACATAAATATGCTTCATCATTACGTAAATTACGAGATGAAATGCAATTATTATTTTCGGCGTTATGTTTTAGTGCTCGAACTTCTTATGATCCATTATCGTTTGTATTAGCTTGTGATAATGTACCGTCCGGATTTTTCCCATTAGATTCACCAGTTCGTTCCCAGAATGATGCTAACGAATTCTTTTCGTTATTACTTGATCGTTTAGGTAATGTATTTCCTTATCCTTCTTTACGTACCAAACCGACGATTTCGACGGTTGAAATGCAAGATACTGTTACGGGTGAAACTGATACAGATATGGTTAATAAAACAAAAGAAACAAGTACTCCTCCCGATATTTTTACTGCAACGATTGGTGGTGTGGTAGTAAACCAAATGATTGGTCAAGGTGAATGTAAGCATACTCGTGAACGGGATGAACAATATTTATATTTAAGTATAGATGTTGATGGTCATGATACAATTGAAAAAAGTTTAAAAGCCTTTGTTCAAGGAGAATTATTAGCCGGAGATAATGCTTATATGTGTGAAACCTGTAATAAAAAGGTTGATGCAGTTAAACGATCATGTATAGCCACATTACCGGATTCCTTAATTATTCATTTAAAACGTTTCCGACTTAATTTAGAAACGTTTAATAAAGAAAAAGTTAATGATTACTTACACTTTGGTTTTAATGTTGATTTATATCCATATACTGCTATGGGTTTATCCGATGCTGAAGGTACATTACCAAAAGAAGGTATACCTCCCCATTTTATTACGAAAGAAGATTGCTTATATGAATTACGAGGTGTATTAGTACATTCCGGTCATGCAAATTCAGGACATTATTATTCCTTTATTTGTCCACGGGATGGAGATACATTACCTGGATCAGGGTCTGGATTACGAGCATTAGCCGCTCAATATCGTCATCGTCGTGATAATTTACCTGCTCATGTTGCCCAAATCTTTACTGCACATGCTAATGCTGGAGTAGATATTGATGCATTATTTGCAACTATCGATAGTACGATTAGTACCGATCCAAAAGGATCATCCCCATCTACAGGTACAAATACATCAGGATGGTTAGAATTTAATGATGAAACTATTGCTCCTTTTGAAACTAATTCTAGCAATTGTGAATCAGTTTGGTTTGGAGGTACAACAAGTGTTATTGGTGCTGATGGTAAACAAAAAACTCGTGTTCGATCAACGAACGCATTTATGTTATTTTATGATCGTGTACGTCCGGTTGTATCCGTACCAGTATCTTCTGATCTTGTACAAAATAAACAAGAAATGGCAGGTACTACTCTTGGTTCTTCTTCGCCAACAGTAGCACCGCAAGTGTCAACGGATCATCCTGTACCCAAAATATTTGCTCGTTCAAATAACAATACGAGTACAAATATTAATGTATTAGCAGCCCAACAAACGTTACGTATTCCTAATTTACCGACTGTAGTACCAACAACAGCCGCATCTGCGGTTCAAACTGATAATAATAATTATTTACGTTCGGTATATATCACCGAAACTCCTTCGGTTAATTATTTATGTGCTGCTGCTGAAAAATTAGTTGTTAGTTATGAAGTTGAAGCTAACCAAATAGCAATGATTTACGAACGAGCCAAAGAAATATTACAAAAACGTTATACGGGAAAGAATAGTTTATATGTACCGGTAACGGAAAAATATTTACAATTATCAAGTTCTTTACATCATATTGTATCCCATGCCGATTCATTACAACGTTTATTATTTGGGGCATTAGCAAAACGTGAAGAAAAACCTGATTCCACCGAAATTGTTAAACGTGCTTCTCGTGTTTTATTATCGATGGCAGGTTCGGAATCGCAGAATAAACTTGTCCGTACTGGTGGACCAAATAGTCAATATACTCGGGATATATACTTAAATGAAGTAATGAATGTTTTACATATTACGGATCAAAATGATTTATCTGGTGAAGCTACTCGTCAAAGTATTACATTATCTCTTGGTCAAGGTGGTATTGGTACATCTGATGAAGGAACCCATGATGCTTATCGTTTAGATGTTATTGAAAGTATTATTCGAGGATTTGTTTTCCCTGGTGTAGATATTTATTGGGATACTATGGGTTCTACATTACATATGACGGATACAGCAGCAGCTATCGCTGCAGCAAACAGCGTTACTCCCCCAAGTTCACCAAAAGTAAAACTTAAATCCACACCAAATAATAAATCGAGTACCTCATCGAGTACAACCGTACCGGTTACACCCACTGCACCTACTATTCGTGATAGTCGTCATTTATCGGGTATCTTTGAAGTAGCATTTAATCAAGGAAAAGATGGAGCATTAACTCGTCAAGCAATAAAAGTATTATTACCAGTATTAAGTACTATGTTAGCTACCATGGCGGAACCATTAGGACCTTATATTCTTGGTGAAAACGTAGAAACGGAAATTTCTGTTTTAGGTTTACCTTATCCATTATTAAGTACCGAATATCGTCAACAACGTATTGCACAACGTTCGAAAGGAACAGGTAAAACTACTACTACTACAAGTGCATCGAGTAATGTTGTAGATTTAACTAGTGATGAAATAACGATGGATACTGAAGGATTACAAACGAAACAATTAGTGTTCCAAACATCGCCCTTAACTACTTTCCAATACAATCGAGCTCAACGTGCTCTACGAGCGTTAGATTTATTAATTCGTACCTTTATTCCATTCATTGGAGTAGTAATTAGTAATCCTTTATCCGAAAGTTATGAAGTAATGATCCAAATATTACAAGATATGGTAATTAGTCATCCAATTGTTGCCGCCATTATGGTTCGTAATCATTTAGTAGAATGGATATTACAAATCTTTTATCATGCTCAAAGTAGTGTATGGACTGGTGTAACAACTCCACCGGTTAATAGTTCACCGTTTGATTATCTTATTGGCCGTATGCAAGATCTTACCCAAGTTTCAGGTACCGGTAATGTTAATACGAGTTATTCTAATTTTGGTTATGTAGATGATGCGGATATTGCTACTGCATTAGCAGCAATCAATACTTCAACACCAGCAACAGAAGGTCGTCAACAAACTTCATTTTCGGAAGTTCAAATGGGTCCATTATATACTTTATTATCAGCTGTGGTTCGTACGATGAATATACCAGATCTTAGTGATAATGAACGAGATACATTAGCTCGACCAAGTTATCCAAAATTAAAATCTATTCCAACTTCAACGACTACTTCCTTATCAAGTAATAATACAGTTCCTACGCATAATGATTCACCATTCGCGGTATTTAAAAATACGTCTATTCGTTCCCGATTTCGTACAACTGCTGCTCGTGATTTCTTATTAAATCCAGAATGGTTATACCGTTTTATTCGTAATGGTGCAGCTACTCCAGTATTACGAAAAGGATTTGAGCCTCTCATTGAATGTTTACAGCATTTATCCTTTGGTAATCCACATATTTCAGCTATGTATTTAACCGTTATTGCCGATATTGTATTTAAAGCGGGTGTGAATCCGATAATATTAGAACATGCTGTATGTTATACGGTAGATCATTTAGTTACCCATCCTATATTAAATATGGATTGTTATGAACTAGTACGATTATCATCTGTATTATTTACGATTGATGAACGGGTATTTACTCGACCAGCTACGATTAAAATGATTAATCCTTCTCAAATGCATAAACCAAGTTGGGCCGAACCAGAATCGGAATATAGTAGCAAACCTGCGAATGAAATTAAACTACATTTTCAAGGTCCACGAACATTACCTTACGGTACTATACCATATGTATCACCAATTGTAGTAGATACGATAAAAGCTCAAGGTTTAAATCCTTGGTTAGATTATGTATTTGCTTCATCCGATAAACGGGATGAATGTAGTAATTTTTGGAATTCAGTAATAGAAGCAACAACGGGTGAATCTTCCTCCTCCTCCTCATCAAATATTAGTGAAGAAATTAATACAGGTATACTTCATCGTTATGGTTTAGCTTCCTATATTCTCGATTTAGTAACTGTATTTATCTATTATTTTGATTGGAATGAAGATTTAGCTAATCCACCGTCTAATGGTTTAGAAACTTATGATCATACAAGATTTCGTATTAATAATGATTATTTTGATCATATCGCAGAATCATCAATCGTTATTCATCAAATATTAAATAAAGCATCACCAGTAGTACGAGAAGCTATGATGAAATTACCAACGTTTATACCATTTGTACCTACCGTATGGGATATTCTTGCCTTTGCTCATGATCGTATGTCCCATATTCTTGCACGTTATGGTAAATCGGTTAATGAATCATGGCAGGGTGTATTTATTCGATCGGTCAAAATTCTACGTGATATTACTGGTCGAACTGCGGATATTCGTCATCGTTATACTGTCGCACCATCCGTATTACCTCATCAATATTTATGTGGTGGAGCGGATCCTGCTAAAAGTCAAATAATTTTTAATCCGGATAATTATAGTAATATTAATCCTATTAGTAATGATGATAATATAGATGATCATAGTAATATTCAAGATATTGTTCATGATGAACTAAATGATTTACGAGGTCCAGCACCTTTAGTAGAAGAAAATCGTCCAACAAAACCATCACCTTTAAATATTAATGTAATTGGTCGTCATGGTGTAGCTGGAGCGGGGACCGGTGGATTAGGTATTACACTTCCTGGTGGTGGTGATAATGATCCCCGTAAAGTAACTTCACTTGTTCCGTATGGAAATAATGCAAATAATGATATGGATGATAGTAATAGTGTTAATGTATCCGCCGGTGCGGATGATGATGAAGATCGAGCTGCATTATTACAATCGCAAAATGATGAATATGATCAAGAAGATGTTAGTCCAGACTGGGATACACACGCAGTTAATTATCATCCTCAAATGCAAGCTGCACATACTATGCAAGCTTTAGGTCAAGCATATGATAATCCGACAGATGTAGATATGGATACTGAAGGTACTATTAATCGTATACATACTATGCAACGATATATACGAGAACCTGTAGAAATTACCCAAATTAATGCAACATTAATTCAAGCAAATTTACCCTCTGATTTACGTAAAGCATTAAATGTATTAGCCGATATTGTGGATCGAGGATGGCAAAAATTACCAGATACGGCTGAAGGTTTACCAAGGTTAGTATCGGACGATAGTCCTATTGATAATATACTACGGGATCCCAAACTTCGAAAATTATGGATAGTATGGTCAATCGTTGAAAATGCTACTTCATTATCATCCGATGAATTAGAACCTCTCGATATTGAAACTTTATGTTTTTCAGTTATGGAAAAAGTAAATGATGCAACTCGTATGCTTAATGGTCAATATCGTCATATTGCAGAAAATAGTGAACGATGGCCAATTTATATTGCTAGTTACGGTTTTGTACCATTAATAAATACATTATTAACAAAAGATTTTAATGAATTTAAAAACGCGATTGCAATATTTAATAAAAAACAACAAAATATGAAACCTCAAACTATGTTTGAAGGTGGTATGCCACGATTATCAACAGTCCAACCTCCATTACCACCTAATTATGGTACTACAAAAGCTACAACTTTACCGTCAGGAATCAAACGTCCAAATCTAACAGGACCTATACAAAACGTAGATTTAGATGATGATGATGAATTACAATCGCAAGAATTACGTATTAATTGTTTCTCTACATTAGATACTATTTCTCGTAATATGGCCGTAGCTGATGAAGATTCTTTCGCTAATTTGTTATCGGATTCAGAAGTATTTGAAGAGGGATATACTACACAAATAAAACATGGTATTACCGAATCAGAAGCATTACAAGTATTAGGTAAAGCAAATACACATGGTGAACGTAATCAAATATTATCATGGGCATTATTTCGTAATGCAACAAAATTAGTACTCAACAGTCCAACTGCTCAGGGTAGTAAATTTCAATGGAATAATGCGATTACAACTAATGAACCTGGACCACCAAATAGTACCGCTATTAAACTTCATAATGGGTTACACGATGCATTCCGTTCCATGATAAGCCGTATACAATATGTGTTAGAAAATAATCCGACGTTTTTAGGGAATGTTGAACCAGCTATTGAAGAATTTACGAAAGTAAGTAATGCTTATTATCAAGTAACTCATCAAGGTAATTTAACGAATCTAATAAATCGTAATAAAACGATTAATCCACCGGATATTGATGATGAAGAAGTATTAGAAGAAGAAATGCATCAAAAATTAGAAGAAGTAGCATTACAATTTATTGCGGTATGTACAGTATTATTTATCATCGATAAATCATTAGCAACGGTAATAATAAAATTACATCATGCGGTAACAACGTTAGTCGACCGTGATGCATCCCGTACTAATTTTGCTCGTATTATTAAAGAAATTGATGATTTTATTACGTTTAATCCTCCTAAACTTCGTCAATATATCGACAGTCAAGATTACGATAAATTAATTGATGAAACATATGAATGTATTTGTCAATTATTATCGAATCATAATTCACCCCGGTATAATCCCGATAATACAACGAATGAAGATAATACAAATATAGGAGCCATATTTATTGCGGATTATTATTCATGGTTAGTAGCTTTTGCGAAAAATATATCAATTACTAATCTTAATGAGCGAAAAAATACTCCATTATCCCGTAATCCACCGGTAGTATCACAATCGGCACAACCACCGATACCACCAAAAACAAATTCCCCATCACAACAAATGAATCCATCAGCACCATCGTACCAAATTATTCGTAATACTATTAATCAACTCATAACAAGTTTAGTACCTTATACAGATAGTATATTTGATGAAGAAAATCCCAATATTCGTACCACTTTTGATAAAGTATTAAAACAATTATATACTTTATATAGTCAATTATATCAAAATCCTAAAAAAGCCATGTTCGAAATTGCCAAATATAAAGCAAGCATTGGTTTACATTTATTAGGTCAAAATATTGGAGGTATTGATGATGCATTATCAAATGATGTAGATATGCATACAGCCGATAATGAAGAAGAAGAAGAGGATGATGAAGATACTACAGAAGAATCGGATACGGTATAAAAAATCAACTCGGAAATGTTAACCATAAATATAAAAATTTTTTGC
>Ga0255266_1000039_pt1 | contig 15551 bp, 1 predicted proteins | sample AtltaT_24_FD_183669 | JGI IMG/M metagenome (GOLD analysis project Ga0255266, IMG submission 183669) | Metatranscriptome of freshwater microbial communities from Altamaha River, Georgia, United States - Atl_Cont_RepB_0h (Metagenome... | ecosystem: Environmental > Aquatic > Freshwater > River...
ACCAGTAGGTGTTGAAGAATATGCTTCGAAAGGTGGGACAATGTTACACGAACCAAGTTCTGTTACTTGAGTTGTGGACGAGTAATCATCAAAAAATAAATGAACACTACATAATGATTGATCTTGATTACGTGCTGTTGTATCAGCTGGAACAATACACGTTGGACGACAAGATAAAGGCTCAGTATCCCATGTACCGGCCATACAAGTTAATGTACTGTATCCTCCTACTGCCATTGTATTTGGTGGACATGATAAACGACAAATTGAACCATCGACAGCATTATTACAATTATTTATATTATCTAACGTAACATTAGGTAATACACCTAATGCGGGACATGTGACCGTGCTTACGGAAGATCCAATAGCCCATTTATCAACAAGATAATTATAGTTACTAAAAAGATCACTATTATTTAATACACCGATAAAAGATTGGATTTCGAATAATAATCCCATCATTGGACTAGTAGTATCTTCAAAGGCTCCGGCATATAAGAAACTATTGTCACCAGTAGCAATAATTCCAACGTAAGTATTATCCACGGAATCCGCAAAGGTTACATTGTTCAACCATGCACGAGCTACGAATCGTCGATTTTCTAATCGACTGGGTAATGGGGACTGAGTACTATCTTGACCAATTGTGAACATAACGGTAGTAGGAATTCCCACCGAAATAGGATGGGAAATACTAAAACTATTATCGATAGTTATGCGTCCAACATTGGTACGTCCTTGAACATATACTCGTAATCCGGTACCAGGATTCAATACAATAATACGCCAACCGTTATAAGTAGCCGCTTTATATCCTTTTGCAATGATTACTGCTGTCGAACCAATCGCTGGAGCGACCGATAGCATAAAACTAACGGTAAAGGTCATTCCCCGCGTAACTGGATCTGTATATAAACCTTGTGCAGAATATAAAAATGATGTACCAGATAAACTAATAGCGTTACCACAACGACGGTATGGAACAACGGAGGGTTGTTGTGCAAATGGAATTATCGATGGGCTGCCGTATAAACCAATACCCCGAGTTGAATAATCACCGACCCACATATTGTCCGAAAATACAGCAGATTGAAGAGGACGAGCATCAATCCCGAATACTAAAGCTGCTTTTGCATTACTGGATACCGGTAAATACGTTAAAGTATTCGAATATCGTACTGTTGATTGATAAGCCGTAACTTTTATAGAATAAACAATAGTACCATCGTGAGAAGTGGATATAACACCAGCTCGACCAGGAAGAGAAAGTGGATCAGAATCGAACGCTACTGCAGTTAATATTGGCGTAGTTGCTGAAGATGTTGAAGTCGCATATGTTGTGAAATCCGGGATATAAACTTCAATTTGATCACCAATATGACGCACCCGCCAATATTGTCGAATACATTGATGATAAGGATAACGAGAAAAAGTACCAGAAGCATCCGGACAGGTAGGATTTCCTGTAACACCAGTAGGTAAATCTGTAATAGTTGTTCTGAACAATACAACATTTGCCCCAGCTCGTCGACGTTGGATTGTCAATTTGGGAGCTCCAGAACCACCTTCATTTCGCATAACTAAACAATAAAAATTATCTCGATCAATAAATCGCCACATTAAACCTATCCAATCATTATCTTTTGGAAATATTTCTACTGTGAAATCAATATCTTTCGTTGGGGGCATTTGTAATGGATAAATCCACCATGAACCAATCCATTGGGCAGAATTCGTTCCGGATGATCCTGGTAACAATCCATTGGCATTAGTTGGCATGGTTAAACCGGCTACTGATGGGGTAAACACCATTGCTTGTCCATAATAATTTCCGTTGGGATCTGTACCATACGTTTCATGCGTCCAACCAAAATAACCATTATTAGTAAAATCCCAGTCATATTGACTCGGATAAACACAAGCTGTACACGAACCACCACAATCAACACCTTCTTCATCACCATTAAATATACCATCGTTACAAGTTGGTGAATCATGAAATAATAAATTATCAAAAACTACTGCAGGCATACCAATGGTATGGACTCCAATATTACCAGCTGCTAAGGGTGATGGATCAGTATAATCGATAGCCATTATTGTACCGTTGGGATCATTTAACCATGCTTGAATTCGACCACCATCTTTTGATACATATAAACGTGTCCATCTACGTTGACCATTGGCATTCATCGTGGTAGCTGTACCAACATTGTTTACAAACGAATATAAGGAAGAACGTTGTAATGCTATTGCGGTAGTTGCTCCGGCCGTAACTTTATATAATCCGATACCAACTTCGGTAGAACAATTACGTAACATGATTGCATAATAATTACGTCCCGAATTATAATATTGATAATTGAATACTACCCCTACGGCAGCACCAACACCACCTTCATACGGGGCAATACTGATACTAAATTCTTCAAAATTACTGGATATATCCGCATTTTCATAAATAAAATATGATCCACCCATAACCCCATTTAATACATTGTTCGTTGTTAATAATTTACCTTTAGCATACGCAGATTTATCGCGCCACCATACGGGACCAGTTGGATCCGTTGAATCACGATACCCAGCATTTGCAGTAGGTGTACCAGTAACCGTAGCTTGTTTTAATTCACCCGTTACAGTATCAATCCACCAATTTGGAGGACCTTGATAAATTAACCATAATTTATTACTTATTTGGGCTACACCATCCATATCACTTCGCCAACCAGCAGATGGATCGGTATATTGGGCACCATCTCCTCCAGCAGGAAGAGAAACACTAAAAAAGGTTGTGGCAGCACCTCGTCCACGACGCATTTGGGTAGAAGTAAAATCATCATAGCAACGAGTACAGGATCCTCCACCAGCATTTGTCTTGAATCTTAATTTTTTCCTTTTTTTTTTTTTCTTTTTTTTGGTCGTTTTCTTTATTATTATAGGTCCTTGTTTAGTTTGTTAGTAAGTATATTTTATCCGAGATAATTTGTAGACTATTAACCATTATTATTATTATATTACTAATATTTTTCCATTATATTATATACGTTTTATTAATATTTATAGTGAAGATTTTAATGTATTCGCTAATCGAAGAGGCTAGTAAGTACCCAAAAAAAATAGCGGATAAATAAATTTCTGGGATATATTTTGAGTCACCGTATTTATCTATCCACAACTATCTGGATAAATTTTATATCTGGATATAAGTATACTGTATATCATATTCATGTACTTACACGAATTAATATAATATATATATGAATTTTTTGATGAATATTCTATCTATAGTGGAGGTGGTCGTTATTTTTGGTTAGATCCTGCAGCTACGATCGCTGCGGATATCGGATATTTTAAGTAAGTATCAATAAGTATAATCGAAAATTAAGTTTTGTCATCCTTCCATCTATCCCAAGAATTTGCAATTTATATATTCCAATTATCATGAATATTTTTACTTAATCTATAGTGAACCGTCAACCGGTTGGCGTGGATTTACCGAAGCGAATATGAAATATGGTAATGCTAATTTTTTTATCGGAAGTTGGACTCCAACAACAAGTAATGTTCATTTACGATTACCCGAATTAATCTTACGAAATCGTTTACAAACAACTACAGCAACTAGTTATGGTTCTTTTGTTGTACGAACTCAAACAACCTTAACTGCACCATCGGTTACCGGTATGTGTACTGGAGCTTACGCTGGTGTGTATTTTGTATCGGAAAAATGGGGTATAATTAATGATTTTAGTCAATTAAGTACTCGTTTTGCAAAATGGGATCCTACGGGTATTGCCTCGGGTATTGGATTAGTGTTCAATGTTCGTGTTACCTATAGTGGTTTTACTGGTTATACAGCTATTTTACGTAATGGTGGTACCGAAACTTGTGCCGGGATATATAAAACGGTTAACGGTGTAAATGTTGCCTTAACGAATCAAGTTGTTACCAATATTAATATATTACCAAATGCTTCCAACACAGTTAATCCCACCTTAGCTACAACTTCCGCTTCTGCCCGTACCTTTGTACGTATGGGGATCAGTAAAACAGGGGGTACAATTTCCTTATGGTTTAATACTCCTAGTAATATTGTATTAACAGTTGTGGATCCTTCTCCATTAGCACCCGGTTTAGTAGGTGTAGCTGGTATTGCCGCCAATAGTGCTGTGTATGATGATTTAGTTGTTATTGATTCCCCTAAATGCAATGATGGAATATGGAATGGTCAAGAAGAAGGTATTGATTGTGGTGGATATTCGGATACTGCTTGTTCCCCATGTGTAACAACCGATACCTTTACGCACTCCTTCGCAACCGATGGATTAGTTGGTTGGTATCAAGAAACGTATGGTACAGCTTCCAACACTCATTATCCTACATATTTAGTAGATAGTATATATTGGGTTCAAAATACTGGTCTTTATTGGCCTGGTACTTCCGGTAAAAATTCCGAAAATTGGATTAATGGTTGGTTTTATTTAGCTTCAAAATATCCTACTGCTGCTGATGTAGAAGTGAGTATGGATTGTTATCCGAAAGATAATGATTGGTTTGGTTTAATATGGCGATGGCAAGATCATAATAATTATTATCATTTTGTCGTACGACAAGAAGCAAATAGTGATGAAACTCCGTTTACTATTCAACGTCGTCGTAATGGTATCAATACTGTATTATTTGTGCAAAGAGCACAACTCCCGGATCCTTATACTCCAACTGTACGAACGGTATTTATGGCTCGAATGATTGGTAATGTTATTGAAGTTTACAATGGAGCACGATTATTAGGTACAGCTACGGACCCGGATCCTTTACAAAGTCCCGGATTAATAGGATTTTTTGGAGGTAATCAAGATACCTTTCAAATATATTCTTATACATATAAAATTACACGTAATCCATCACCAGCACCAGTACAACCAAGTAGTTTAATTCTTAGTAATGCTGCAATATCTGCTTTAACAATACATGTCAATGGACCATTATTACCATTATATTCGATGGGTACTATGCCTGTTTGGCGGGGATTAAGCTCCTACGGAAAAGATTTACATAATTCTCCCTTTATTTTACCTCGAACAACTCAACCGGGTACTATGTTATTTTCTAACGGTAACGCTGCATATTTTTCGGGTAGTCAGTTTTTATTGGCTAATTCATGGAACCAAATTGAACCAGCACTCGCGGGTATGACCTTTGTAATTACTATGGCTGCGACTGCAACTGTATCTACCGGGACTGTTGGTTTTGTTATGGGTAAAGGATTACGAGAACGCCCAATACCTTTAATGGCTGCGGGATGGAGATTACAATTAACTACGGATCGAATCGTAAGTACATATCCTGCCGGAACATTAGTTACAGAATTTATTATTCGTTCGGCTGAAGGTTCCGGTGATCGTGATGCAAGTATTGCGACCCCTTTAATTACCTCATCAGGAAGTAGTGCCATAAATGTACCATTTACAATAGCTATCCGAATAAAACCGAATTCGTTGAGTAATGGATTACATACCCGACGTTTTACAATCGATGCTCTTATTAATAATGTTACATTTATGGATATGGTTGATAATATTTATGAAGGTATATGTGCATCATCGGTAGAGTCCTATTTTAGTATTGGTGCTACTGATATTTTAACAGATGGAGCTAATGTCGCAATTTTAGAATTACAAACCTTTTCTAATGCTTTAACCGACGCTGATTTTTATAATACTATTAATTATCAAATGAATCAATTTATACCGTCGATAAATACTTGTCCTGCTTTTAATGTTACCAATGGAATTTATTTGAGTGGTACGTGCACCAATGGTGCCCCTGAAGGATCTGTATGCAATATTGGTTGTGATACCTCAATTAATGCTGTATTAACTGCAGGAAGTACTAGTGTAACCTGTCGTAATGGTAAATGGACGACCACAGCCTTTCCGGTATGCGAAGTAACGTGTCCAACATTAACAGCGGTTGGTACAGGTTCCAACGGATGCAGTTCTACGATATTTTCCGAATCATGGTCGACGCTTGGTACAGTAGGATCTGGTAATGGTGTTTTACCGTATACGCGATACATGATTACTCCAAGTTCTAGTACTACCTTCAAAGTATTAAATGCAGGACGATTAACCGTAACCCCTTCGTTTGGTTATCGTTATGGTTCTACATTATCGGTAATCATCAATAATCCGGCATGGGCTACTGTTACATCTCGAATGCGTATTCGTCAACAGCTCCGTGTTCCCTCAATAATTCCTTCTATTCCTTTAATAATTTCTGCTTATAGTCGCTACGTTGATGCAAATACGTACTACGCTATCGATATATCCTTAACTTCTGATCCATCAATTGGTAACCTAACGATTGTTCGACGAGTAAAATTAAATGTAGAAACAGTATTATGTTCTGCAGATACAAATCTTTTACCGATGGTCCCCGGTAGAATGTATACGTTTGAAACTACTTTTGACGATGCTTCTACTTCAACAGCTATTACTGTATCCCGAGACACTGGTGTATTTTGTCGTATCACCGAAACAACAACTAATTTGATTGCTGCAGGAACTGTTGGATATGGAGTCTCGGGTGTACCAACAGCTTTTTCTGGTAACAATGGAATTGTGTTCGGTACTATTTTAGTAGAAACGGTTCCTCTTGTATGTCCAATAATTGGTTGTACTGGAGTAATTGCAGGAGGAAATTGTACTTTACCATGCAATCCTGGTACCTTTGCGCGCGGCGATAATGTTCGTACATGTTTACCTACTGGAAATTATAGTGGGACTGCATTAGTATGTGATAATGGAGCTCCTTTATTACAAGACTACAGTGCTACTATTCCAGAATTAGCACCAGTTGGTACATTTATAGGAATTGCTCCCCCATCGATATTTGCCACCGGTAAAAAAGGTGATGGTTCTATTGTTTACGAAATAATTTCGGGAAATTCAAATAATGCGTTAGCTATTGATTCTTGTTCTGGACAATTATCCGTTGCTCAGCCAACATTACTCGATTTTGAATTAATTACTCCTAATTCGAGTAACCTATTTTCTGTAAAAATTCGAGCTTATGTTCCGGGTACCATTCCCGTAGCCGAATCGTTTGCTACTGTAAGCGTTACCGTTACTAATGCGAATGATCCCCCGATAATAACCACTACTTCTTGCAGTATTCGAGAAGATGCAGTGCTTAACGCTGCTATTTGTCAATTAGCAATTAGTGATGCTGATAATTCAATTAATCCTGTGGCTACATTTCGATATATTTTTGAAGAATATCCTGGTTTATTTGTTTTATCATCAACCGGTAATCTTAACCTTGGTTTAACAAATATTTTACGTTTCAAAATGAAAAGTTCGTATCGTATAGTAATACGGGCTTCGGATCCCGTAGATGCAAATATATATTCAACATCGACTATTCTTATTAATATTCTTGATGCTCCCGTTGCTCCGGTAATTGTTTCAAATTTAGCTTATTTAGAAATTGATCAATCTAAAATGGTTATGGGATATGTTCCTAATTTTAACATGTTTAATGCCGTTATCGATGATGATGTTGGTACTGTATTAACGTTAATTAATAGTTATTTTTTAACCACTCCATCCTTATTAATTATTAGTTCGAATGGTGTAGTACAAGTAGCCTCTACCCAAAATTATAATGGTGTTCAACCCTACTTAAAAGATGGACGATTAGTTGTTGGATATGGTGAAGTTCAAGTTACTCTAAGTGATAATACAAGTCCAACTCCATTATTAGGCATTGGCACGTACCGCATATATGTACTTGCAAATATCACCGGTGTACTAGGACCAATTGTAAAACAAATAAATGTTTTACCTAAAGATTCAGGGTCTGGAAGTGGAAATGTTGGTGGTAGTTATTTATTAAATACCGATGGACAAGATAGTGTTAAGTTCTTAGGAGATAATTTTATTTATGTTGTTACCCATAATATCACCGCTACCGTTACGACTACTAAAGCGACTTTGGTACGTAATTATACTGTATGGTGTTCATACGTATATACCGGTCAAATGTCTGGTTCACAACCAGTTGCCGATAGTATTATCTGTCCTACCCGTCCAGGATATGGTACAGATTGGTTATGGACTATATCCATTATTGATACTAACGGTAATACACCCGTAACGGTGGTTCCTGGAATAGCGTTGATTACATCGTATGCTCCACCAGTAATAACTTCAATTTTACCATTTGGACCAATTGGCACAATACCCGATTTTCCTACCACAGGTAATACTCGGGTTTCATTAGTCGGATATAATTTAGGTGGAGCTACAGATCCTATTGTAATATCATTAGGTCGTGTGGATTCTGTTACAAATACTATTTCTTGGATTTATACCTTAACCAATGCTGTAGGTTCCCATACTGGCATTAATGCTCGTACTCCTCCTGGTAGTGGTGCAAATTTACGGGTACAAATAACCTTAGGTGAATATACAACTATTGCACCAATGACAGTATTATTTAGTTATAATATACCAACAATTACATCAATTGTTCGTAAAACAACTACTGTATGGCAATATGGTATGGTTCCTCCTGTATATTCTGGTAGTCGAGCTGAGGATATTGTTACAGTTCGCGGTACGAATTTAGGTCCTATTGGTCCTGCAGGAACGATTTATTTAACATTTGGTTTACCTTCGTGGCCCACTGATCAATTATTATATAGAGCTTCATGCAGTTATACTAATGCAACTGCCACCCATACTGAAGTAGATTGTATTTTACCCGAAGCAAATGGAGGTGAACATACAGCATTTATTACGAATAATGGACAAAATTCTCTGCGTACAACAGCTGGTGGTATTTCATCCATCATATATCATTCAAGTTACGTAAATAGTATTTCGGGTCCTGGTGCGCGTGCAGCTGATACTCGGGGTGGTAGTATTATCTATTTTAACGGTATTAATTTTGGACCGAAAATTATGTATGATTTGAATTTATGTTCTCCAATCAAAGCATGGTATGGTGCCCCTAATAATGCATCATATACAAATTTAGAATACAATATGACAGATTGTGAAGTTAATGAAGCTGGTACCCAAATCCAATGCAAAATGGTAGAAGGTACGGGTTACACCCCTCCACATTGGCAATGGACTGTTGTAAGTTGTGGTACAGGATATACTGGTACTTCGAGCGATATTCGATACGCTCCTCCAATTATTACATCGTTTGAATTAGATCCTTTACAATCTCCAGGTTCCGTAAATGCAGATACCCGGGGAGGACAAAATGTTATTATACGAGGATTAAATTTTGGTCCGTCTATGCGTTACGTAACCGCTTCGTACTCGGCAATGGTAACAGGTTCGGATAATGTTATTCGGGAAGTACGGTATAATGCTACTAATTGTGTAAAACCAGTGAATGATGAACGTAAATTAGCGCATGAAATGATGAATTGTACAACGGTTCCAGGAGCAGGTGCAGGAATGAAATGGGAAATAATTGTGGAAACTCAAGCTAGTGTTGCCCTTACAACATCATATGCCTTACCTACTATTACCGATATTAGTACAGTCCCTCCCCCATCGACGCTTATACCAGCAACAACAATTGATGATTTTGGTGGAACAATTGTATACATTATTGGTACACAATTTGGTCTAAAAAGTATGCCAATTCTTACAACCAATACCACCGGTGCAGTATCAACAATAACGCGTTCCTTAGTTCAATGGGTACGTTTTGGTATTAATGGAGGACAAGATATTGATTCCTATACACCATTAGCATTTGATCACATAATAGATCATTCCGTAATTAAAGTAATCTTACCACCTGGTATCGGAAAAAATTTACATTTTCAAGTTAGTGTAGCAGATGAAGTATCATCTATTAGTTCTAGTAGTATCAGTTATACAATACCCCAAATTATTAGTTTATCAAGCTCTACCGGACCAACGCGAGGTGGAATTATTATTAAAGCTTACATTATTAATGCTGGTTTATTAGATATAACTACTGATCATATTTTATTGATATCCGGAGTTGCAGTACCAATTATCGAACGATATCCGACTCGTGATCGTGTTCTCGCTGTCGGTGGGAATGCTTCTTTATTAAGTATGGATGAACAAGACCGTAGTAACCATTATGTAACTTTCCGTATACCTGAAGGTGCTGGTACTGGAGTAACAGTGCAAATAAAAGCATATCGAAATGTTCGACCATCAAACCAAGTGATAAGTAATATCGCAAACGATGTATCTGCTAATCCATCTATTATTTTTAATTATGCTACACCAATAATTACTTCAGTATCTGCTGAATTAGTTGATTCCACAAGTGTATTAAATTTGACAAATATTTATTTACCTTCATTAACTCCTAGTGAATTAAATACGTACCGTTACGTTACAATTTCGGGTACTAATTTTGGTTCAAGTACCTTAAGTGGTATATTAGAAGTGGCTACAGTGGATTTAAGTGGAAATATTACTTCATCGTGGTCATCCACTAGTTATACAGCAGCTTTAGTATCCTGGGATCATGAACAAATTACTGTATTCCTAAAATTAAGTCGGGCCAGTGTTCGAATTTATGTTCCTCCTGTTTCTTCTACTTATGGAACTGCTTCTACTTCACAACCAGCAATTTATTTAGATGTTTCATCTACTATACTTAGTTTAGTAGGAGGTATTACTGATTTAAATACGCAAGGTGGTGATATCCGTACCATTCAAGTAGCATCATTAACCACCTTTACTAATATTATGATTTTAGTTGGAAATAATGAAGCACAAGTAGTAGATTCTTTAGATAATGTCGTACCAAATAATTTAGTAAAATCAGTTATCGTGGATCCTCAAACATTGGTTCAAATTGGTCAAGGAATTAGTTTAGAAAATATAATTATTGATTTACGTGTACGTATACCACCGGGACAAGGAAAAGGTGTACGTATTGTAATTTTTAGGGATAATGTACCGAGTACACCATTTTACGTTGATTATGCTTCACCCTTTATTTATTCGTTAACGTTAGCTAATTACACGGAAGGTATATTATCGTCAACTATACTAAGTACTACCGTAAACGCCGCAAACCCATTTCGTATACCCACCAAAGGAACTATTGTTACGGTGCGTGGTATCAACTTTGGTACATGTCCAATTATCAAAATAGATCCAACAACTATCCAAGGAGCATTATGTCATAATGATACAAAAGTAACCGATACCATAACTGTATTACGATCCAATCATACCGAAGTAACATTTATATTACCGGAAGGTACCGGTAATTATGGATACGGACTAACCATTTATCCTGGAGATCGTAATGGTGATACAAATAATCTTGATTCTCGGAGTAATTTTATTCCCTTTGCTTATGATTTACCGAATATTACTTCAATCGAAAGTTCATGGCCCCAATATGGTTTTCCTACGTCGGGTAATATTAATGGTACAAATATTCAATTATTAATCAATGGTACAAATTTTGGTGCATATACTTCTCCATTACCTATCGTTCGTATACGTTTAAATAATAATGTGAACGTTCTTTGTTCGAATTTACAACGATTAAGTACTTTTGTAAGTCATACTTCCCTTATTTGTACTTTACCACCTGGTGCAGGAGTTGATTTAAATATCGAAATTAGTGTCGATGGACAGACAATGTTGATCCCTAGTATTTTCAGTTATAATCGGCCTATTATTGCTTCAATAATGAATATGAATGTAAGTAGTTTAAATTATGGTAAAGCCCAAGGTGATACAATAGGGAAATATATTGTTCAAATTACGGGTGAAAATTTTGGTACAATTAATCAATCCTGTATCTTTTTACCAGCATCAAATATTCCTGTTACATCATTAATTTGTAATAATATGGCTGATAATTGGGATGAAGAAGAAATTGAAAATAGTCGTATACTTGAATGGTCACATACAAGTATTAAAGTTCTTATGCCGGAAGGTATGGGACAACGTACTGTACGTATTGTTGCGAACGGACAATTATCAAAATCAGCTACATACCAGAGTGACAGTTTTACTTATAATGCTCCAATAATTACCAGTATTACTCCTCTTACATCCAGTACGGATGGTGGTATTGAAGTAACTTTACAAGGTACGAATTTCGGATACGGATCAACTTCCCGAAGTGCAGCACGATTACGTAACAAAAAATTATCTCCCATTATTTTCCCTGCAGCATTACCGCTTCCAACCACTAAAGGGTATCCGCAACCATTTGCTTTACGAATTAATTTTTTTACAGCAACACGATGTATAACAGCAGCTGTATCAGATTATAATGCTACAAAATTATTACTCTCTGTTGAAGATTGTTATAGCGAATTTTCCCAAAGTTCATTTAATACAACGGTTCTTGCTCATTCCCATAGTCAAATTACATTCACTACTTTACCAGGGGTTGGTAAAAATCGTAATTTAACTATTTCCATAATTGGTAGTGATGGTATAGAAGTAACTTCTAACGTAATCGCCTTTTCTTATGCTCCTCCCGAATTAAAACGGGTTACTCCCAATATCATACGTCTTCCGGAACCAACAATTATTGTATCTCCTACATCTACTAACCGTGGAGTTTATTCATTTAATCCAACTCGATTAGTATTTGGTGGAAATAATTTTGGACCTATCGGTATGGAAAGTACTTGGACAATTGAAGAACGTAAAGTCGAAATTACCATTAGTAATTATAAATGTAATGATGCTGCTCGAAAAACGATAAATCAAGAATCAATATTAGAATGTAATTATGCGTTAGATACAGTAATTTCTGGAGGTGTATTATTATCCAATAATGCCGTACCGCGTGTGGGATATGTATCTGTATCGGCAACAGTAGCAGGACAACTTTCTGTTCCAACTGCATCGAATTTCTTACACGTTGTTTGCGACATTGATACCTACGGATTACCAGGTGAAATTTGTTTATCTTGTCCATATGGTGCAACTTGTGATGGATTTAAACCTGTTTCTACCATAAACGATGTTGCAAAAGCTACGTTCCGTAATTATATTAATAATGATGGACTCAACGTTACCGAATGTATGTCTTGTCATACAGCACCTTCTGCCAAACCTGGGTTTTTTAACATGAAAGGTTATGTAAATGATAATGGTGAATCAGAAACAGTTTGTGATCCTATTCGTAAAGAAGAAGGTTTACGTTCGAATAAAGAATGTGAAAATTTTGTCGCTTGTGATCCACCGGAAGCATGTTTAGGTGCAAATATTTGTGCTGATGGTTACGCGAATAAAGCTTTTCCTTATCGTTGTTCCCAATGTGCGGATGGTTATTATCGTTCGAGTGGTAGTTGTCGTCAATGTCCAAATAATCCAGAATTAAATATTGTATTCTTTTTTATTGTTGCGGTTGTAGCCATTGGTATTGGTTGGTTTTTAAATCGTAAACAAGTCAATATTGCTTTCTTAACAATTGGTTTAGACTATATACAAGTTATTTCTATTTTTGCTAGTACTCGTGTAGCTTGGCCCCAACAAATAAAAGATTTATTCCGTATTTTATCCGCCTTTAATTTAAATATCGAAATAATTGCTCCAGAATGTGCCTTTAAAGGTATTACGTATAAACAAAAATGGGGAATGATTATGGCTTTACCAATAGCTGTATTTGCTTTATTACTGGTGATACATTTTTCGACTATAGTATATGCTGTACTTATTAAAGGGCAATCGTCTCGTAATCTTGTTCGTACTACAGCTAGTCCATTAATTGCAATGGGACAAGTATTAATGTATTTCTTATATTTATATATAACTCGATCAGTATTTGATGTAATGACTTGTCGTTCACCAGATCCAGCCGAATATGATTCGAAAGGTAATGCTATCTTATATATGGCAGGAGTATATGAACGTTGTGGTGTATCCGGTGGTACACAATTAACATTACTAGGCCCTGCTATAGCGGCATTAGTTATTTATGTTTTAGGTTATCCTATTGCGATCGGCTATAATTTATATAAACATCAAGATTTAGTTATGGAAGATCAATTATTACGCGCCAAACGAGTAGGGGATGATAGATTAACCAATCCCAATGCTTTAGAATTTCGTCGTCGATTTTCCCGGGCGTATTATCAATTTAAACCAGAATGCTTTTTATGGGTATTAGTTATATTACTTCGTAAATTTTTAATCGCTATTTCGAGTTTAATTTTTAATACGAATCAAAATTTTCAAATGGCTGCGATGTTATTAGTATTATTTTTAGCGTATGCTATGCAAGTACGGTTTTTCCCGTATATGGGTCCTAAAAATTTTGATGAAGTATTAAAACAACATGAAGAAGCTGTAAGACAATGTAACCCATTACATTTACGGTTAGCTGCAACCTTAAGTGGTATACAAGCCCGTGGGAAACGTCAAAGTCGTACGCAATCGATACAAAATAAACGTGCGTTATCTGTTTCTGCAATTGCTGGGACCATCAGTTCATTTTTATTTGATTATAATGTCGTAGAAAGTATACTATTAGCATCGGCATTATTAGTATCATTAGCCGGTATTATGTTTGGTGCTACTGTAGGTAGTCAAGGGAGTTCCTTCTATCAACAATCTCGTGACGGTGTAATGGGGGCAATAATTGCGGTAATTGCTTTATCAATTATTTATTGGTTAACTGTTGTGGCGGTAGAAATAATTACATTATCTATGGAACAACGTAATCGTGAACGCATCGAACTCAAATTAGGTGCACGAAGTAACAGTAAAAATTCTCCAGCATCCAAAAATCTTTCCAAAGTAATTATTGGGAATAATAATAATTCATCAAATGGATTATCGAATGAAGGAAATTCTATTAATATGGGTGTAATAGAAAGTGAAAATAATCCATTATTTTTCGTTAAAAATACAGATACTAATAATGATAGTAATGATGATAGTATGCTCAATAATACCAATACCAATAATATATCAAGTATGGATATTGATGCTATACGTAATTTAACGAATGTTTCATCCCCTACGGTATGGAATTTTATTCAATCAGGATTTTTAGATTTAGCTGATCAAGTTACGGCTTTAGAAAATGAAAAACAACGATTAACCAATAACCTTCTTCCTTTACCGAAAAATAATCGTCCTACTTCAACGAGAAATGATACCGAAAATATCCCTACAAAAAAAGGTATGGAAAAATTAAAATAAATTTTATTTGAAATTATTCAATTATTCTGTAGATAGAAATTTGTTTGGCCTGTTTTGGAAGAATTCATAACCGCAATGGAGTAAATTCTTCGATATATTATTATATGTTTTTATGTTTCATATTACTATATATTATGTTGATTGATATGATAGTAATATTATGCTATTTCATATTCAAATCCAAAAAATGTGTTCTTAAGTACTAGATAAACGATACTAGATTAGGAAGAATGAACATTTACTAAGGCCATTAAATCAAAGTTTAAATAATTTGTTGAAATTGTTAATTTGGCGTATTATATTAATAATATATAAATAATTTATTGCAATCTCAAAAAATAA
>Ga0255266_1000044_pt1 | contig 14968 bp, 12 predicted proteins | sample AtltaT_24_FD_183669 | JGI IMG/M metagenome (GOLD analysis project Ga0255266, IMG submission 183669) | Metatranscriptome of freshwater microbial communities from Altamaha River, Georgia, United States - Atl_Cont_RepB_0h (Metagenome... | ecosystem: Environmental > Aquatic > Freshwater > River...
GCCAGATAGCTTGATGGCCAGCTTGCCCACGATGTAGGCGAGTGTGCAGGCAGGCAGCAGCATGGCCAGGGTGGCGACGATGAGGCCTGGCAAAGCCGCCATTTGCCAGCCAATCAGGCTGACAATCAGAATGTTGGGGCCAGGGGTGATTTGGGTGATGGCGTAGAGTTGCATGAAGGTTGCATCATCCATCCAGGCCAGTCGATCCACGATTTCCTGTCTCATGGCAGGAACCACAGCATTGACACCGCCAATCGCTATCAGGGAGATGATGGCAAAGGATTTTGCCAGCTGCAACAGGATGGCGGCCTCATTCACGCAGTCTGCCCCACCATGTTCAACGTTTGCGTCATGAACGGCGACCCATTGCGGTGAGCAGCAGTGCGATGGGAACCAGCAGGGCAACAACGTGCAGCATGGGCAGGCCCCAAATCGCAATGCCCGTCACGGCAAGCACCACTGTCACCCAGCCAGTCCAGCCAGGATGAATTCGCCAGGCCATTTTCAGACCGGTACCAATGACCATGCCAGCTGCTGCGGCACCCGCCCCGTTCAGGGTCAGGCTGACAATGGGGTGTTCTGAAAAGTGGTTGTAGAGGGCAGCCAGGATCATGACGATCAACAGCGGCATGATCATGAGTCCTGCCACACCGGCGACCGAGCCTTTTAGACCTTGAAATCGGTCACCGATCATCACAGCCGCATTGATGGTGTTGGCACCGGGCAGCACTTGGCCCATGCCAAGAACCGTGGCGTACTCTTTCTCGGAAAGCCACTGATACTGCTCCACAATCACATGACGTGCTATGGGTGCAATGCCGCCAAACCCCAGCAATCCAATGGTGGCAAACCCGCGAAACAGCTCACCCAGGCTGATATGTCTGGTGCTCATCGGAGATGCGGGTCAGCGGATTTCCCTTGCCTCAATGTCCGTGACATCCTTGCGGCTCAATGAACCCTGTGCAAACTGGGGTTTTTGCCTGGATTGCCTGGCGCTCCAGTATTCTTTGGCCGCAAATTGTTGACCACGCAGCCTGGAAAAGACAAACAGTACCGTGATGGCGACAAGAGTGGAAAATGTAAAGATCAGCGCCATAAACAAGCCAGCCAGCGCCATGATGATCATGACGATGGCTCGCAGCAGGCGTCGGATGAATTCAGTCATAATTGGCCATTGGCCCCTGATTAATCGATAGGAAACAACATGAGTGTAACGCTGGCGCAGGTTCGTGGGGTACTCGACAACGTCAAAGACCCTGCAACCGGATTGAGCTTGGCAGCCGGGATGAAGGACGCCCAGATTCAATTGACGGGCGAGACGGCTCAGGTTGAGATTCAGCTGGGCTATCACCCAGCGGATCGCGGCCAGTCGGTCTGCGAACTGGCGCAGAGGGCGATGGCGGGCATCGGAATCCATCAGCCCCGGGTGTATGTCAACACCCGAGTGATCGCCCACGCTGTTCAGCCCGGTGTCCCCTTGTTGCCCAACGTGCGCAATATCATCGCGGTTGCCTCAGGCAAGGGTGGGGTGGGAAAAAGCACCACGGCGGTCAACTTGGCGCTGGCACTGCAGGCCAATGGGGCCCGCGTGGGCGTGTTGGATGCGGACATCTATGGACCCAGCATCCCCATGATGCTGGGCGTGTCGGGTCGGCCGGAAAGTTCCGATGGCAAAACGATGGCTGCGCTGGTTGGGCATGGCATCCAGACCAACTCGATCGGATTTTTGATCGATGCGGACTCTCCTGCCATTTGGCGCGGGCCCATGGTGACGCAGGCGCTTGAGCAACTGTTGCGCCAGACCAACTGGGATGACCTCGACTACCTCATTGTCGATATGCCTCCCGGCACGGGCGACATCGCGCTGACGCTGTCCCAGAAAGTGCCTGTGATTGGCGCGATCATTGTCACCACGCCACAGGATATTGCCCTGCTTGATGCACGCAAGGGATTGAAAATGTTCGAAAAAGTTGGCGTGCCTATCCTCGGCGTCATCGAAAATATGGCTATCCACATCTGTTCGAATTGTGGCCATGCCGAACACATTTTTGGGCAGGGTGGTGGTCAAAAAATGGCGTCCGATTACAAGGTACCCTGGCTTGGCAGCTTGCCATTGGCGATGTCGATTCGAATGCAGGCCGATTCTGGCTTTCCCACTGTCGTTGCGGATCCGGACAGTGAAGCTGCCAGGCTATATCGGGACATCGCGGCCAAAGTTGCCTGTCGAGTTGCCGCGCTGCCCAAGGACATGAGTGCCAAATTTCCGACTGTGGTGGTCAAGCGCGAACGATAAAAGGATGGCGAGATCCAGTTCAGGTCGAATATCTGTACCCGATTGACAGGTCGGCGTTAAAATCCGCCCTTTCCAACGAGATTGGGGCGTCAGGCCATGAGCATCAAAAGCGACAACTGGATCCGTCGCGCATCCGAACAAGGGATGATCGAGCCATTTGAGCCCGGTCAGGTTCGTTCGAATGCGTCCGGCCGCATTGTCAGTTATGGAACCAGCAGCTATGGCTATGACGTGCGCTGCGCAGACGAGTTCAAGATTTTTACGAACATCAATTCCACCATCGTGGACCCCAAAAACTTCGACGAAAAATCGTTTGTCGACTTCAAGGGGGATGTCTGCATCATTCCACCCAATTCATTCGCGTTGGCACGCACGGTCGAGTATTTCAGGATTCCTCGCAACGTGTTGACCATCTGCCTGGGCAAGTCCACCTATGCCCGCTGTGGGATCATTGTCAACGTCACGCCGCTTGAGCCAGAGTGGGAGGGGCATGTGACGCTGGAGTTTTCCAACACCACCCCCTTGCCTGCCAAAATTTATGCCGGAGAGGGATGCGCACAGATGCTGTTTCTCGAAAGCGACGAGGTTTGCAGTACTTCTTACAAAGACCGCGGTGGCAAATACCAAGGTCAGCGCGGCGTCACGCTGCCGCGCACCTGATCGGAGCACGTGATGAAATTTCGCTTTCCCATCTTTATCATTGATGAAGATTTCCGCTCCGAAAACGCATCAGGACTCGGTGTGCGTGCATTGGCCGAGGCCATCGAGGCCGAGGGCATGGAAGTGATCGGCGTGACGAGCTATGGTGATCTCAGCTCGTTTGCGCAGCAGCAGAGCCGTGCCAGTGCGTTCATTCTTTCGATCGATGACGAGGAGTTCGACGTCGACTCGCCTGAAGATGTCGCCGGCGCCATCAAGAACCTTCGCACCTTCATTGGTGAGTTGCGGTTTCGGAATGCCGACATTCCAATCTATCTCTATGGTGAGACGCGCACCTCCGCGCACATCCCCAACGACATTCTGCGCGAACTCCATGGCTTTATCCACATGTTTGAGGACACGCCAGAGTTTGTGGCGCGACACATCATCCGCGAGGCGCGCAGCTATGTTGACAGTCTGCCGCCGCCTTTTTTTCCGAGAGCTGGTGAAGTACGCCCAGGACGGGTCCTATTCCTGGCACTGCCCAGGTCACTCAGGCGGGGTGGCGTTTTTGAAAAGCCCGGTCGGCCAGATGTTTCACCAGTTTTTTGGTGAGAACATGTTGCGAGCTGATGTTTGCAACGCCGTCGATGAGTTGGGGCAATTGCTTGACCACACGGGGCCGATTGCGGAGTCCGAGCTCAATGCCGCCCGCATTTTCAATGCAGACCACTGTTTTTTTGTGACCAACGGCACGTCGACGTCCAATAAGGTCGTCTGGCATGCCAACGTGGCGGCAGGCGATATCGTGGTGGTTGATCGCAACTGTCACAAATCGATTCTCCACGCCATCACGATGACGGGAGCCATTCCTGTGTTTTTGCGACCGACGCGCAACCACATGGGGATCATCGGCCCGATTCCTCTCTCCGAATTCGAGCCTGAGAGCATCCAGAAAAAAATCGAGGCTAATCCCTTTGCCAAGCAAGTTGCCGACCGCAAGCCCCGCATCCTGACCTTGACCCAAAGCACCTATGACGGCGTGATTTACAACGTCGAGATGATCAAGGACAAGCTAGGCAGCATGATTGATACCTTGCACTTTGACGAGGCATGGCTGCCGCATGCTGCGTTCCACTCTTTTTACCAGGACATGCACGCGATCGGAGCAAACCGCCCGCGCAGCCACAAGGCAATCGTGTATGCCACGCACTCTACCCACAAGCTGCTTGCAGGGATTTCGCAGGCATCGCAAATCATCGTCCAGGAATCAGAGACTCTCAAGCTCGATCGCAACCTGTTCAATGAAGCGTACCTGATGCATACCTCCACCTCGCCGCAGTACGCGATTATTGCGTCCTGTGATGTGGCGGCCGCCATGATGGAGCCACCCGGCGGCACGGCGCTGGTTGAGGAAAGCATCCGCGAAGCACTGGATTTCCGTCGTGCCATGCGCAAGGTGGAGTCCGAGTACGGCGATACTGACTGGTGGTTCAAGGTCTGGGGCCCCGACTATCTTGCACCGGACGGAATTGGGCATCAGCAGGACTGGGTACTCAAGAGCAACGACCCATGGCATGGCTTTGGCGATTTGGCAGATGGGTTCAATATGCTGGATCCCATCAAGGCGACCATCTTGACGCCAGGACTGGACATGACAGGTGGGTTTGCCGAGACTGGCATTCCGGCTGCACTTGTTTCCAAATATCTGACCGAGCATGGTGTGGTGGTCGAAAAAACCGGTCTCTATTCGTTTTTCATCCTGTTTACGATCGGCATCACCAAGGGTCGCTGGAACACCTTGTTGACGGCCTTGCAGCAGTTTAAGGACGACTACGACCGCAACCAGCCGATGTGGCGGATCTTGCCCGATTTTTGCAAGGACCATCGCCAGTACGAGCGGATGGGATTGCGCGATTTGTGCCAGCGCATTCACGAAGCTTATCGTAGCCATGACGTTGCCAGGCTGACGACCGAGGTTTACCTCAGTGACATGGTGCCAGCGCTCAAGCCATCGGATGCGTTTGCCAGGATGGCCCATCGCCAGGTGGAGCGGGTGTCCATTGATCAGCTTGAGGGGCGGGTGACAGGTGTCTTGCTGACGCCTTATCCTCCTGGCATTCCGTTGCTGATCCCGGGCGAGCGTTTCAACCGCATGATTGTTCAGTATCTTCAGTTTGCCACCTCGTTCAACGCCAAGTACCCGGGCTTTGAAACTTATATCCACGGATTGGCCGAGGAGGCAATGCCCGATGGATCCAAGCGTTTCTATGTCGATTGCCTGATCGAGGAGTGACATGGAAGGCAGGCCCGCGGGCGTTGACGTCTGTGTCATTGGGGCAGGCGCGGCAGGCATGATGTGCGCCGCGGTGGCGGGCCAGAGAGGGCTGAGTGTGGTTCTTGTGGATCACGCCCAGCGCTTGGCCGAAAAGATTCGGATCTCTGGCGGTGGGCGCTGCAACTTCACCAATCTTCAGGTTGGCCCAGAAAATTTTTTATCTGATAACCCCCATTTCAGCCGTTCTGCCCTTTCCGCTTACGGTCCGGCAGATTTCATCGCCTTGGTTCGCCAGCATGGTATTTCCTTTCATGAAAAGCACAAGGGCCAGCTGTTTTGCGACCAGAGCAGTCAGCAGATCATCGACATGCTCAAGGCCGAATGTGACAGGGGCGGGGTCCAATGGCGCATGCCCTGGTCGGTCGAGGCAGTTCAGCAAGCCGCAAACGGTTTTGAGCTGAGCGGCCCTAATGGCACGATCCGATGCCGGTCTGTGGTGATTGCCACGGGCGGTCTCGCACTTCCTCAGGTGGGCGCATCCGACTTCGGGCTCAAGATCGCCCGGCAGTTTGGCCATAAAGTGGTGGAACCGCGGCCTGCCCTGGTTCCCTTGACGTTTGATGCCGCCTCATGGGAGCGGTTCGTTGGTCTGGCGGGCGTTTCATTGGAGGCTCGGGTTGCGACTGGCGAAGGGCGTAAAAAACAGACCTTTCTCGAGGATATGCTATTTACGCATCGAGGCTTGTCTGGTCCCGGAATTTTGCAGATATCGTCTTATTGGAAGCCCGGTGCATCCATTCAGGTCAATCTGGCACCAGGGCAGGATCTGGGGGAGCAATTGATCAAGGCTAAGCCTGGCAACAAGCAGCAACTCTCCTCTGTTCTTGGTGCGCTGTGGCCGCGGAGACTGGTTGATTGCTGGCTGGGTGACCTCGGCCTGACCCGGTTGGCAGATCTGTCGGACAAAGTATTGCGCCAATTGGGTCAAGACATACATGCTTGGGCGCTGACTCCCAAAGGGACAGAAGGATATAAAAAAGCCGAAGTGATGAGTGGTGGTGTGGATACGAAGGGACTAAACCAGCGCAGCATGGAGTCAGCACTTGTGCCTGGCTTATATTTCATCGGCGAAACGGTCGATGTGACAGGATGGTTGGGTGGCTACAACTTTCAGTGGGCCTGGTCTTCGGGAGTGGCATGCGGGAAATCCCTGATGCCAGCTTGATGGGGCAGGGACTTTCAGAGTATGCTTCGCAGGTTGTGAAAGTTTGTTGCGGGAGAGTGCTGTACTGAACGTGCAGCCGCCGAAGGCGCAATTCGCCCGGAATCGCTCAGGCTCCCCATACCGCAATTTACCCAGCGCCTGGTTTTGAACTGACGGGCGAGGGCGCAACACTCTGGAGAGACTTGCCGGCCTTAGAGGCTTGTGCAGGCGCCGAAGGTGCACACCCATCCCAGGATGGGACAACTCTCAGGCAAAAGGACAGAGGGGCGAACGACTGAGGCTGGCGCTTGCCGGTCCGTTCATCGACCCTGTCTGGAGCCGCACCATGTCTTCCCCACTCAAGCGTACGCCCCTTGCTGACACTCATCTTGCCGCTGGCGCCAGGATGGTGGATTTTGGCGGATGGGAGATGCCTGTCCATTATGGTTCCCAAATCGAGGAACATCGTCACGTCCGGCAGGCTGCCGGCATGTTTGATGTGTCGCACATGCTTAACGTGGACGTTAGCGGCCCGGATGCCAAGGCCTTCTTGCAGAAACTGCTGGCCAACGATGTGTCGCGACTGACCCAGCCTGGCAAGGCGCTGTATTCCTGCATGCTGAATCCTCAGGGCGGCATCATCGATGACTTGATCGTGTATCACTTTTCGCCCGTGCAGTGGCGCCTCGTCGTCAACGCGGGAACAGCTGACAAGGATTTGGCCTGGATGCAGCGCGTGGCCTATGCCAGCCAGCTTGATGTGCAAATCGAGCCCCGTCGCGACTTGGCAATGATTGCCATCCAGGGGCCTGACGCAAGGGCTAAGGTATGGTCTGCCCGCCCTGCCTGGCAATCCGCAACTGAAAGCCTTCCCCCCTTCCAGGCAGTCATGTTGCCTGATGCAATGGTTGCGCGCACGGGCTATACCGGCGAGGACGGGTTCGAGGTGGTTGTGTCAGCTGACGCGGTGGTATCGCTTTGGCATGACCTGGTGGCGCAGGGTGTATATCCATGCGGCCTCGATGCACGCGATACGTTGCGCCTGGAGGCGGGCATGAACCTCTACGGCCAGGATATGGACGACCTGGTTACCCCAGACCAGTCAGGGCTCACCTGGACCGTCAGCCTGAAAGACACGACCAGGGATTTTGTTGGCAGACAGGCACTGGAGCAAGTGTCAAAGCCGATGAGCTTCATGGGGATTAAACTGCTGGAGCGCGGTGTCATGCGCTCACACATGAACGTGCGAACCAGCAAGGGCATGGGTGAGGTCACCAGTGGCACGATGTCACCCACGCTCGGCTTTTCAATCGGGTTTGCCCGGCTGCCCAATGGTGTGCTGCCCGGTGAGCATGTCGAGGTGGACATTCGCGGCAAATGGGTGCCAGCACAGCTGTGCAAGCTTCCATTTGTCCGGAATGGACAGCCCGTTATTCACGGTTGAGCGCAAGGCACCTCGCAAACAATCCATTGAGCAACCCCATCAGCACGCTATCGATTCTTCGATCAACCTCAGGAGCACTTATGATTCCCAACGATCGCAAATATGCCAGTTCACACGAGTGGATCAAGTCAGACGGTGACGTCATGCTTGTTGGCATCACAGACAACGCACAAGACCAGCTAGGTGACCTGGTGTTTGTCGGTGATGTCAGGGTCGGCGCCAAGCTGGCTGCCGGCGCAACCGCTGGTGTGGTGGAGTCTGTCAAGGCGGCCTCGGATATCTATGCGCCTGTTGCAGGTGAAGTCGTGGCATTCAACGAGGCGCTCAACGATCAGCCTGACCTCATCAACAGCGATCCTTACGGAACGTGGATTTTCAAGATCAAGGCCACGAATGCGGCCGATGTGAACAATTTGCTGGACGCTGCCGGTTATCAGGCAGTTGCCGACGCGAGCTGAGGTAAACATGAGCAGTCATCTGGATCCATCAAAAGCATTTATTCCCAGGCACATCGGGCCAGGGGAACGGGATGTGCAGTCCATGCTGTCGGTTGTTGGAGCCTCATCGCTCGATGGGTTGATCGAAGAAGTGGTTCCTGAGTCGATCCGGGTGACTCGCCTGCTTGACCTGCCTGATCCTCAAGGAGAGACGGAGGTGCTCGCTGCGCTGAAAGAACTCGCTGCTGAAAACAAGGTGATGCGCAGCTACATTGGGCAGGGCTACTACGGCACGCACACGCCCCACGTGGTGTTGCGCAATATTCTTGAAAACCCTGCCTGGTACACCGCCTATACGCCCTATCAGCCTGAAATTTCGCAGGGTCGCCTTGAAGCAATCCTCAACTTTCAAACCATGGTCGCTGACCTGACAGGGCTGGATATTGCCAACGCCTCCCTATTGGATGAGGCAACGGCAGCAGCCGAGGCCATGACTCTGGCCAGACGTGCCTCGCGCGCCGAAAGCTCGGTCTTTTTTGTCTCTTCACATTGTCATCCACAAACGATCGAAGTCATCCGCACACGATCGGACGGATTGGGCATCGAGGTGGTGGTGGGAGATGAGTCCAAGGGCATCCCCAGTTGTTTTGGCGCGCTCTTGCAGTACCCTCACTCACTAGGCAAGGTAGAGGACTATCGTGCCTTGGCTGTCTCGCTTCACCAGCAGGGAGCCGTGGTGGCGTGTGCGACGGACCTGCTTGCCCTAGCCTTGCTGGTTCCCCCTGGCCAGTGGGGGGCTGACATCGCGATTGGATCTGCCCAACGATTTGGTGTGCCTTTTGGATTTGGCGGTCCGCACGCCGGCTTCATGTCCTGCCGCGACGAGTTCAAGCGCAACATGCCTGGACGACTGGTTGGGGTGTCCAAGGATGTTCATGGCAACCATGCGCTGCGACTGGCCTTGCAGACGCGAGAGCAGCACATCCGCCGCGAAAAGGCAACGTCCAACATTTGTACAGCCCAGGTGCTGCTGGCCGTGATGGCAAGCATGTATGCCTTATGGCACGGGCCTGTCGGCATCCGCAACATTGCCCTGCGTGTCCATCAGCAGACAGCCACACTGCGCACAGCCTTGGCCGCAATGGGCCTGCCTAGCGTCAACCAGACATTTTTCGATACGCTGCTAATTGATACGGGCGCCAACACCTCACGTGTCATTCAGAGTGCGCTGGATGCAGGCATCAATCTGAGAAAGGTCGATGCGTCTCATGTGTCGTTGTCTCTGGATGAGACTGTCCGTGCAGATGATATCGCTCAGCTTGTTGGCGTGTTTGCCAGCGCGCTGAATGTCACTGCGCCCAGCCTGGCTTGGCCCAAGGAAGGCGAGTTGCCCGGTGTGCCCGATAGCCTGGTTCGCCAAGGCGCAATCCTCACTCACCCGGTGTTTTCAAGCATTCAGTCTGAGACCGACATGCTGCGCTACTTGCGCAAGCTAGCTGACAAGGACTTGGCACTCGATCGCACTATGATCCCGCTTGGATCTTGCACGATGAAGCTCAACGCCACGGTGGAAATGATTCCGGTGACGTGGCCTGAGTTTGCCCAGATTCATCCCTTTGCACCTCACGATCAGACCCGTGGCTATCAGCAATTGATTGATCGCCTCTCGCGCGACTTGTGCGAAATCACCGGGTATGACGCCGTCAGCTTGCAGCCCAACTCCGGTGCGCAGGGTGAGTATGCTGGGCTGCTTGCCATCCGTGCCTATCACCGCGCCAACGGCCAGCATCAGCGCGATGTTTGCCTGATTCCCTCATCTGCACACGGTACCAATCCTGCCTCTGCCAACATGGTGGGTATGGAAGTGGTGGTAGTCAGTTCCGACACGATGGGCAACGTCGACCTCCAAGACCTGAAAGCCAAGATCGCTCAAGTGGGTGACCGACTCGCTGCGTTGATGGTGACGTATCCTTCGACTCACGGTGTGTTTGAGGAGTCGATCACGCAGATCTGCGCCATGATCCACGAGGCAGGTGGTCAGGTGTACATGGACGGTGCCAACATGAATGCCATGGTGGGCGTTGCCCAGCCAGGCAAGTTTGGCTCGGATGTATCCCACCTGAACTTGCACAAGACCTTTTGTATCCCTCATGGTGGTGGTGGACCAGGTGTTGGCCCTGTGGCAGTCAAGTCCCACCTCGCACCATTCTTGCCCGGTGTCGTAGGGGAGCATGGCAGCTTGGCCTCTCATGAGGCCGTCGGTCCGGTCAGCGCTGCCCCCTTTGGTTCTGCCAGCATTCTGCCGATTTCTTACGTCTACATTGCCCTCATGGGTGCCGAAGGTCTACGCCGAGCAACCGAGGTGGCGATTCTGAGTGCTAATTACATTGCACGAAGGCTCGAGCCTTACTATCCGGTGCTCTACACTGGCCGCAATGGTAGGGTGGCACATGAGTGCATCCTCGATATTCGTGGCATCAAGGACAAGACTGGCATCTCGGCCGAGGATATCGCCAAGCGACTGATGGACTACGGATTTCATGCCCCCACCATGAGCTTTCCAGTTGCTGGCACGCTGATGGTTGAGCCAACAGAGTCAGAAAGCCTGGCTGAGCTGGATCGTTTCATTGACGCCATGGTGGCGATTCGGGCAGAAATCGATCAGGTCGATCGTGGTGAGCGTGACAAGGACGACAACGTTCTTAAAAACGCGCCGCATACGGCATGGATGTTGATGTCTGACAATTGGCAACATGATTACACCCGTCAGGAGGCTGCCTATCCGGTTGCTAGCTTGCGCGACAACAAGTATTGGCCTGCTGTTGGCCGCGTGGACAATGCATGGGGTGATCGCAACCTGGTGTGTTCGTGTCTGCCGATTGAGGCATACGCATCAAGCTGATCTGCAAGGATGGGATTGAGCGCTGAGCGCGTCTGTTTTTCGCAGGCGCGCTCAGTTTTTTTTGGCCGTTCCTTGAGCTAGATGGAGAACGGTTGCTTGCGCTTGCGCTTGGGTTTTTGTCCAGTGATTGATCGAAGTCCTTCACGATGTCAAAGAAGGTATAGATCATCGATTCCAGCGCGTCACGACCAATGCCACCATAGGCATTGATGTCCATTTCGATGGTGGCCAGACCCTTGTCGTTGACAAAAGCCCGTCCCCAGCGGTTTTTGGCGTTCCAGTCATTCATGACCTGCAAGGCAACCGGTTTTTTTGGAGAAAACGTGGCCTTGAGCAGAATGTCCTGGCAGGTCGTATCCTTGCCGCAACCGTAGAAAATGATATCCACGATGGCAGCCTCTGCGCCGTCTCCTGTTTTGACCCTAAGCAAGGGATCGCCTCTTTCGTCTTGCAGCTGTTCAAAGACAAACCCCGCAGAGGTCAGAATGATTGCGATGTCGGATGGATTCAGGTGGGCAATGGGGGCAAGCTCCTGCGGCTTGGCTTGAGAAGCCGCTTGAAGGCTGAGCCAGTAGGCTGGGGCAGTTTTTTTGTAAAACGCCATGACAGCCTCGCTGGGCACGTTCAATCCATTGAATTTGAGCTGTCCCTTTTCGAGCAGCAGGGTGCTGATGATTTTGTCGCCTTCAATTTTCACCAGTTTCAAACGCGCAGCCAAGCCGACGATCGACTGAATCTCTCTCATGGCCCGTTCACGAGCCTTCAGATGCGGGAGGCCCTCGTTCTCGAACCCATAGGCTACCAGCCCGGAAATCATGGATCGCGAGACAGATAGTGTTGACTGCAGGGCAAGAAAGGGATTGCCATCCAGCCCAACACCTCCTGGCTTGAGCGCGGTCTGCGTCAGGCGAGCAGACAGGTTGAACATGCCCTCACCATCAGGGGTGGTCCAGCGAAGCGGCTGAATGCGGATATCGGGGTTGTTTTTGAGCAGGGCATGTAGGGATAGCCAGAATTGTCGGATGTCTGTGTTCTGGATCAAGGACTCATCAGGGGAATCGATTGAGCGTGACAGAATCCGGTTGTAGAGGTCGATCAGAGACTTGGTCGCATCGCCATTGAGTTTGTCGAGATAAGCCGCGAATGAAATCTCTCCCCAGTCCTTGTCGTTGACCTTGAGTTGATGGATATCGTAGTGAATTTCGCCATTGATGAGTGGTCCGGACTCGTCCACCATGAAACGGGATGCAAGTTTGTTGATCTCGATGCTTGGGGAGTCAGGTCGTGTTACCTTCAGACGCAGAATGCTCGCGCCAGACTCCCCGATGTTCAGGCCGAAGGACCCGACGCGGGTGTCTGCATGGATTCGGCTCGAGTCGATTTCAATGCGAACGCTGCCATCATCCAACACCAGGGATGGGACATCAAGCTCTCCCTCTACCCATGACAGGGCGGGCCCAGCTTTGCCGGTCAATGTCGCACCGGCAAACACAGATCGAATCCCTTCGTGCGTCAAATCCAGGGGGAGCATTTTCCAGTCAACATGAGCCACACCGTCGAACGTGATGCGTGTCTGTCCGTCCAGAACCGATTCGCCTTTCGTTAGCTGGAACAAGTGATCGGTAAAAGGTGTCTTGATCAGTGTGCTGTGTATGTTCGCCAGCAAGGGCTTCCACTGCCCTCTCAGCAGCGCGGACAGGTCAATCGGCCCATGATCAATCTGGTTAGCAATCAGAATGGTGCTGTTTTTTTGACCATTCGATGGCAGCATCAATGCATACTGAGCCCGACTTTGATAAACACCTGGCTGGTAGGATTTCAACTGAATCTGTACCTGGCTGGACCAGGTTTTGGCTAGATGCGCATTTAAAGACTGGACTGCGGTGCTGGATTCTTCCTGAATGCGCTGGCCAACATACCAGCTTGTCGCGGTATAGAGTGCCACAACCGCCAGCAGAGCGGAAACGGCAAGGGTGATCAAGCGTTTTTTCATGTGCAACCGTTGGTCATCCTAGGTTGGCGTCTTGCGCCGGTATTCGACCAGATCGTAACTCAGGCCGTTTTCTGCTGGCTGTTGACTTCGCGAGGTCTCTTGCCAGGTGTTTGAGTCCAGCTCAGGGAAAAAAACGTCTCCCGGGATCTGAGCGTGCACCTCGGTGGCAACGATCCTGCTGGCAACGCTGAGGGATTCTGCATAAATTTGTGCGCCACCAATCACAAACACCTCGGTAAGGTCACGCGTCATCTCCAAGGCCTGAGCCAGACTGGTCGCGATTTCGGCTCCTGTGGCCTGGTAGCCTGTTTGTCTGGTGATCACAATATTGCGTCGCCCTGGCAGCGGTCTTCCAAGTGACTCCCAAGTTTTGCGCCCCATGATCACCGGGCATCCCATGGTGGTCCGCTTGAAGTGAGCCAGATCACCAGGAAGCCTCCAGGGCAGGGTATTGTCCCGGCCGATGGTTCGGTTGGTGGAGTAGGCCACAATCAGGGAAACGGTCATCACGTGCTCTCAGACGGCAACGGGTGCCTTGATGTGGGGGTGAAACTGATAGTTCTCGATGACAAAGTCTTCGTATTGGTAGTCAAACAGGCTCTCGGGCTTGCGCGTGATGTTTAGCGTCGGATAGGGGTAGGGCTCGCGGCTGAGTTGCAGCTCGACTTGCTCGTAGTGATTGCTGTAAATATGGCAGTCACCACCTGTCCAGATGAAATCCCCCACCTCTAGCCCGCATTGTTGGGCAACCATATGCGTGAGGAGGGCGTAGCTGGCAATGTTGAAGGGGACCCCCAGAAAAATATCTGCGCTGCGCTGGTAAAGCTGGCAAGACAGCTTGCCCTCTGCGACATAGAACTGGAAAAAGGCGTGGCAGGGTGGCAGGGCCATGTTTTGAATGTCTGCCACGTTCCAGGCTGACACTATCAGGCGGCGTGAATCGGGGTTGCGCTTGATCTGCTCAACCACCTGTGTGATCTGGTCGATGTGTCTTCCATCAGGAGCGGGCCAGGATCGCCACTGCACGCCATAAACCGGGCCAAGCTCACCATCCTCACGTGCCCATTCGTCCCAGATCGTCACGCCACGCTCTTGCAGCCAGCGAACGTTGGAGTCTCCTCGCAAAAACCAAAGCAGCTCGACAAAAATGCTTCGTGTGTGGAGCTTTTTGGTCGTGACCATCGGAAAGCCCTGGGAAAGGTCAAACCGCATCTGGTAGCCAAATACAGAACGCGTGCCGGTGCCGGTGCGATCGGTCTTGGTCACGCCATGTTCGTAAACATGGCGCATGAAGGTTTCGTATTGGTTCATGTTTGGAGTGACTGACTATGACGGCTGACTGGCGTGGCCTTCTTCGACAATCTCGGCGCTCCAAGTGATCTTGGCCGTATGCGCGAGCATGGCGGAAGCGGAGCAATACTTGTCATGCGAAAGCTGGATGGCTCTCTCTACAGCCGCCTTTGGCAGGTTGTTTCCTTTGACGGTGAACGTAAAGTGAATTTGCGTGAAGACTTTTGGGTCAGTGTCTGCGCGCTCAGCTTGAAGCTTGACAGAACATCCACTGACCGCATGGCGTCCGCGCTTAAGAATCAACACCACATCGTAAGCTGTACAACCACCGGTGCCGGCAAGAAGCAATTCCATGGGTCTTGGTGCCAAGTTGTGCCCGCCACCCTCGGGGGCGCCGTCCATGGCGGCAATGTGTCCGGTTCCGGTTTTGGCAACAAACAGCATGCCATCCGGACCACCCCAGTCGATTGTGCATTCCATGATTTCAC
>Ga0255266_1000045_pt1 | contig 14956 bp, 26 predicted proteins | sample AtltaT_24_FD_183669 | JGI IMG/M metagenome (GOLD analysis project Ga0255266, IMG submission 183669) | Metatranscriptome of freshwater microbial communities from Altamaha River, Georgia, United States - Atl_Cont_RepB_0h (Metagenome... | ecosystem: Environmental > Aquatic > Freshwater > River...
AACACATAAAAGCAGTCATAAACAAAATATAATCAAGCTTAAAGCATGCCTACCATTCAGCAGCTTGTACGTAAAGGACGCACCGCAAATGCGACGAAAAGCAAAAGTCCAGCATTGGATTCGTGTCCTCAGCGTCGTGGAGTTTGTACCCGCGTGTACACAACTACCCCCAAGAAACCAAATTCAGCCATGCGTAAAGTTGCGCGTGTACGTTTGACCAATGCAAAAGAGGTGAACGCCTACATTCCGGGCGAAGGGCACAATTTGCAGGAACACTCAATCGTACTTATCCGCGGTGGTCGTGTGAAGGATTTACCAGGTGTTCGTTACCACATCGTGCGCGGTGCTCTCGATACTTCGGGAGTTGAAGGCCGCAATCAGCGCCGTTCAAAATACGGTACCAAGCGTCCGAAACCAGGCCAGGCACCGGCAACAAAAGGCAAGAAAAAATAATCCATACAGCGTTAAGAAAACATGAGAAAGTCAACGCCCAAAAGAATTCCCCGCTTACCTGATCCTCGTTTCGGTGATCCAGTGGTTACACGTTTTGTGAACAACATGATGTACGACGGTAAGAAGAGTATCGCATTCAATATTTTTTACGATGCTATGGATATCGTAACTAAGCGTACCGAAGAAAACGGACACGAAGTATGGAAACGTGCGCTTGAAAATGTAAGTCCATCAGTGGAGGTGAAAAGCCGTCGCGTAGGTGGTGCTACTTTCCAGATTCCTATGGAAATTCGTCCCGATCGCCGCACAGCCTTAGGTATGAAATGGTTAATCATGTTTGCACGCAAGCGTAACGAAAAATCGATGGCTCAGAAACTTGCCTCAGAAATTGTTGCTGCAAGCAAGGGCGAAGGTGCTGCCCACAAAAAGAAGGAAGACACGCACCGCATGGCTGAAGCCAATAAAGCATTCTCGCATTTCAGATTCTAATTAATAACGACCGAAAACCGAAGAGCACCCTCTTATGAGTCACGATTTAAAATTCACCAGAAATATCGGTATTGCCGCACACATCGATGCCGGTAAAACAACCACTACCGAGCGTATTCTTTATTACACCGGTGTGAACCACAAAATTGGTGAGGTACACGATGGTGCTGCAACCATGGACTGGATGGTTCAGGAGCAGGAGCGGGGTATCACCATTACTTCGGCTGCCACTACATGTTTTTGGAACTATGCCGGGCAGAAATACAAAATGAACATCATCGATACACCTGGTCACGTTGACTTTACGGTGGAGGTGAACCGTTCATTGCGTGTGCTCGATGGTTTGGTATTCCTTTTTTCTGCGGTTGATGGTGTTGAACCTCAATCAGAAACCAACTGGCGTTTGGCGAATAATTACAACGTAACTCGCCTCGGATTTGTTAATAAAATGGACCGTCAAGGTGCCGACTTCCTTAATGTAGTGAAGCAGGTCAAAGAAATTCTTGGCGGTAATCCACTTCCACTTCAGCTGCCAATTGGTGCAGAAGAAACGTTCAAAGGCGTAGTTGATTTGATCAACTGGCGCGGAATGGTGTGGAACGAGCACGATAAGGGGATGACCTATGAAATCGTTGATATTCCTGCCGATATGGTCGAAGAAGCGCGCGAATGGCGTGAAAAACTTCTTGAAGCCGCTGCAGAATTCGACGAGAATCTGATGGAGAAATACTTCGAAGATCCAGAGTCGTTAACCGAGCGCGAAATCCTTACCGCATTGCGTAAAGCTTGCGTTGCAAACAAAGTAGTACCAATGCTTTGTGGCTCGGCTTTCAAAAATAAAGGTGTACAAACCATGCTCGATCTGGTTATGGAGCTCATGCCAAGTCCACTTGATAAAGAAAATATCGTGGGTACAAATCCCGATACGAATGCCGAAGTGGTTCGTCGTCCTGATCCCAAAGATCCGTTCACCGCTCTTGCATTTAAAATTGCAACCGACCCATTCGTAGGCCGTTTGTGTTTCTTCCGAGCCTATTCTGGTCGTTTGGACGCGGGTAGTTACGTGTTAAATACCCGCAGCGGTAACAAAGAGCGTATTAGCCGTATCTTCCAGATGCACGCCAATAAGCAGAACGCCATCGAATACATTGAGGCGGGTGATATTGGTGCGGCAGTAGGTTTCAAAGACATTAAAACAGGAGATACACTTTGCGACGAGAAGAATCCAATTGTACTCGAAGCCATGCAGTTCCCAGATCCGGTAATTGGTATTGCTATCGAGCCTAAGACGCAAGCTGATGTCGACAAACTTGGAATGGCTTTGGGCAAACTTTCTGAAGAAGATCCAACGTTCCGTGTTCGCACCGACGAAGAAACCGGACAAACCATTATCTCCGGAATGGGTGAGCTTCACTTAGAAATTATCATGGACCGTTTGAAGCGGGAATTCAAGGTTGAATGCAACCAGGGTGCGCCTCAGGTTAACTACAAAGAAACCATTCAGGGTACCGTTACACACCGCGAAGTTTACAAGAAGCAAACGGGTGGTCGTGGTAAATTTGCCGATATCGTTGTGACCATCAGTCCGGTTGATGAGGGCAAAGAAGGCCTCCAGTTTGTGAATGAAGTTGTTGGTGGTAATATTCCACGCGAATACATTCCATCTGTTGAGAAAGGTTTCAAGGCGGCCATGACCAATGGTGTACTTGCAGGTTATACCATGGATAGTTTGAAAGTTCGTCTTACCGATGGTTCATACCACGCGGTAGACTCCGATGCACTTTCATTCGAAATATGCGCTCGCACAGCGTTCCGCGAGGCGCTTCCGAAAGCACAACCAGTACTTCTCGAGCCCATTATGAAGGTTGAGGTTTTAACACCAGAAGAATACATGGGAGATATCATTGGCGACTTGAATAAGCGTCGTGGTCAGCTCGAAGGAATGGACAGCCGCGCTGGTGCGCAGGTAATCCGCGCTAAAGTTCCTCTCAGCGAGATGTTTGGATATGTAACCACCTTGCGTACGATTTCTTCAGGTCGTGCTACTTCAACTATGGAACCTTCACATTATGCCGAAGCTCCTCGTCAGGTTGCCGATGAAGTGATTGCCAAAGCAAAAGGAAAAGCTGCAAAAGTTTAAACGTTCTTTATACACTCTACATGAGCCAGAAAATTCGCATCAAACTCAAGTCTTACGATTACAATTTAGTTGATAAATCGGCTGAGAAAATCGTAAAGACCGTTAAATCAACCGGTGCCGTTGTGAGCGGTCCTATTCCACTACCAACAAACAAGAAGATTTACACGGTTTTGCGTTCACCTCACGTGAACAAAAAGGCACGCGAGCAATTTCAACTTTGCTCGTACAAGCGCCTAATGGATATTTACTCTACCACTTCCAAAACTGTTGATGCCTTGATGAAGCTCGAGCTTCCAAGCGGTGTGGAAGTTGAAATCAAAGTGTGACGTTTGTCTCAGCTGATTTGCATTTAATTACACGAAACACAATAAAATGTCAGGTATCATAGGAAAAAAAATCGGAATGACCAGTCTTTACAGTGCCGCTGGGAAGAACATACCATGCACAGTTATCGAAGCTGGTCCTTGCGTAGTAACGCAAGTAAGAACCGTTGAAAAAGACGGTTACAACGCTGTTCAACTGGCGTTTGATGAAAAGAAGGACAAGCACACATCGGCAGCGATGAAAGGGCACTTCGAGAAGGCACAAACCACTCCCAAGCGCAAGCTTGTTGAGTTCCGCGGGTTTGAAGACGAGAAGCAATTAGGTGAAACGATTACTGTTGAATTGTTTGCCGAAGGCGAATTTGTAGACGTTGTCGGAACTTCAAAAGGTAAAGGCTTCCAGGGCGTTGTAAAACGTCACGGTTTTAGCGGGGTTGGTATGCAAACACACGGCCAGCACAATCGCTTGCGCGCGCCAGGTTCTTTGGGTGCATCTTCTTATCCTTCACGTGTATTTAAAGGAATGCGCATGGCGGGTCGCACTGGCGGTTCGCGTGTGAAAATTCAGAATCTTGAAATTCTGAAAGTTATTCCAGAACAAAATTTAATTGTAATCCAGGGAGCTGTTCCCGGACCGAAAGGTTCTTACGTAACGCTTGAGAAATAATGGAATTAGCAGTATACAACTCAAACGGTCAGGAGACCGGTCGTAAGATTAAGCTAAGCAGCGAAATCTTCGGTATCGAGCCAAACGATCATGCGATTTACCTCGATGTAAAGCAAATGCTCGCCAATCGTCGGCAGGGAACGCACAAATCGAAAGAGCGTGCAGAGGTGTCTTATTCGACAAAGAAACTGAAGCGTCAGAAAGGTACTGGTGGAGCCCGTGCCGGAAGCATCAAGTCGCCGGTGTTTGTAGGCGGTGGTCGTGTATTTGGACCTAAGCCACGCGATTATAGTTTCCGTCTAAACAAGAAAGTGAAGCAACTTGCCCGTAAATCGGCGCTCACTTATAAAGCAAAAGATAACGGAATTGTTCTTGTTGAAGGATTTTCGTTTGATGCGCCATCGACTAAAAATTTTACAGGAGTTTTGAATAACCTCAAATTACAGGGCAAGAAGATACTTGTTGTAATTCCGGAACAAAATCAGAATTTATACTTATCGAGCCGTAACTTACAAAACAGTAAGGTGGTCGTTGCGAGTGATATCAATACGTTTGATATTTTACATGCCAACAATGTTGTATTGTTTGAGAACTCGGTTAAGTCTATTGAAAACCTTTTAACCCAGAACTAAGATGCAGATTATTGTAAAGCCTATCATTACAGAGAAGGTAACCTCTGTGGCCGATAAACTGAACCGCTATGGTTTTGTTGTTCATGAGGATGCAAACAAAATCCAGATTAAAAAAGCCGTACAGGACCTTTATGGTGTAACCGTGGAAGAAGTTAATACCATGCGTTACATAGGAAAGGTTAAAATGCGCAACACGAAAAATGGATTCAATACCGGGCTAACAGGTCGCTGCAAAAAGGCTATCGTTACCTTGAAAGCCGGTGAAACTATTGACCTTTATACCACTTTCTAATTGTTATGGCACTAAAGAAATTTAACCCGATTACTCCGGGAACCCGTTTTAAAGTTGCGGGTACATTTTCGGACATCACTACGGCTAAGCCTGAGAAGTCGCTTTTGGTAAAGCAAAAAAAGTCTGGTGGACGTAACAACAGTGGTAAAATGACCATGCGCTACATTGGTGGTGGTCACAAACAGCGTTACCGTTTGATTGATTTCCGTCGCGATAAGCATGATGTAACTGCTACAGTGGCAACAATTGAGTATGATCCGAACCGTTCTGGCCGCATCGCTCTATTGAACTATGCTGATGGTGAGAAACGTTATATTCTTGCTCCCGATGGTTTAAAGGTTGGAAGTACGATTCGCTCGGGCAAAAACGCTCCAGTAGAGCCAGGTAATGCCTTGTTCCTAAGTGATGTTCCGCTTGGTACAATGATTCATCATATTGAACTGCGTCCAGGTCAAGGTGCTGCATTGGTTCGCAGTGCAGGAGCCGCTGCGCAACTTCAAGCGCGTGATGGCAAGTATGCCATTATCCGCATGCCATCGGGCGAAATTCGTATGATTTTAAATACCTGTCTCGCAGTGATCGGAACAGTGAGTAACCCAGATCATCGTTTGGAGCGTTCGGGGAAAGCCGGTCGTTCACGTTGGTTAGGTCGTCGTCCGCGCGTTCGTGGTGTAGCAATGAACCCGGTAGATCACCCAATGGGTGGTGGTGAAGGACGCGCTTCAGGAGGACATCCACGCAGCCGCAAGGGCATACCTGCTAAGGGCTACAAAACTCGTGCACCGAAAAATAGAAGCACACGTTACATCATTGAGCGTCGTAAAAAATAATTGTTCAACACAGAAAAATAATATCCTATGAGCCGTTCGCTTAAAAAAGGACCATTCATCGATTTCAAGCTGGAAAAGAAAGTTCTGGCCATGATGGACTCTGGTAAAAAATCAGTAATCAAGACATGGGCGCGTCGTTCCATGATTTCTCCTGATTTCGTTGGACAAACGATTGCCGTGCACAATGGAAATAAGTTTATTCCGGTTTATGTTACCGAAAACATGGTAGGTCATAAACTAGGTGAATTTGCTCCCACTCGGACATTCCGCGGGCATGCCGGTAACCGCAAAGACAAAGGAAAAAAATAATCATTCACGTTCTTTATAATATCTCTCAAAAATGGGATCACGCAAAAAAAATATGGCAGAGGCGCTCAAAGCAGAGCGTAAGAAAACAGCTTTTGCCAAATTGAACGATTGCCCTACTTCGCCACGCAAAATGCGTCTGGTAGCAGACTTAATTCGTGGGGTAGAAGTTGACAAGGCATTGTCGATTCTTAAATTTACGAACAAGGATGCTGCAGGGCGACTTGAAAAATTGCTTCTTTCTGCTATAGCCAACTGGCAGGCAAAAAATGAAGGACAGCGCCTCGAAGAAAGCAACGTGATTGTTAAGGAAATCAGTGTTGATGGTGGACGTCAACTGAAGCGTTTACGTCCTGCTCCGCAAGGTCGTGGATACAGAATTCGTAAACGCTCGAATCACGTGACCCTTATTTTAGGGAGTCGCGAAGTAGCAGCAATCGCATAATCATTCACAAGACAATACAAAATAAATGGGACAAAAAGCAAATCCGATTGGTCTTCGTCTGGGAATCATCCGTGGATGGGATTCAAATTGGTATGGTGGAAAAAACTTTACCGATAAACTGGTTGAGGACCACAAGATTCGTAAATATCTTAGCGCTCGTTTGCAGAAAGCTGGTGTTTCGAAGATTGTTATTGAACGTACTTTGAAATTGGTTACGGTAACCATTAATACAGCCCGTCCGGGTATTATTATTGGTAAAGGCGGCCAGGAAGTCGATAAGCTTAAAGAAGAGCTTAAAAAACTCACCAAGAAGGAAGTTCAAATTAACATTTTTGAAATCAAGCGTCCTGAATTGGATGCGCGTCTTGTTGCTGATGGCATTGCGCGTCAGCTCGAAGGTCGGGTTTCATTCCGTCGCGCCATGAAAACATCTATTGCTTCTACCATGCGTATGGGTGCAGAAGGCATTAAATGTAAATTATCTGGACGATTGGGTGGAGCCGAAATGGCGCGTGTTGAAGGCTATAAGGAAGGCCGGACTCCATTGCATACGTTACGTGCTGATATCGATTATGCCATCGCTGAAGCACATACAACCTATGGTCGAATTGGTGTAAAAGTTTGGATTTGCAAGGGTGAAGTTTATGGGAAGCGCGATTTGAGTCCGAACATTGGCATGCAGGCACAGAAAGCCGGTTCACCTGCTGGTGGTTCTGAGCGTGGTGACCGTGGTGGCGATCGTGGCGGTCGTCGTGGTGGTGATCGTGGCGGTGACCGTGGAGGTCGTCGAGCCAAATAATAATACAATATGAAACAGTGAAAGGGGACCCCTTAGGTCCTCTTTTTTTTTCTCAAACTGTTTGATAAATAAGGAACCAAAAGAAATTTAAAAAAAATAGCAAAGTCGTGTTGTAATTAAAAAACAACTTCCTATCTTTGCCGTCCCGAAAATAACACCGCACGACGTGGTTGAAATTGGGAAATAATTAGTGAATCCGGTTAAAACGAAATTCCATGTTACAGCCTAAACGTACCAAGTACAGGAAGCAACATAAAATGAAAATGAAAGGCAACGCAACACGTGGACACGAGTTGGCGTTTGGATCTTTCGGTATCAAAGCATTAGAAGGCGTTTGGATGACTGCCCGTCAGATCGAAGCAGCCCGTATTGCGGTTACACGTTACATGAAACGTGAGGGTCAGATTTGGATTCGTGTGTTTCCAGATAAACCCATTACCAAAAAGCCTGCAGAAGTGCGAATGGGTAAGGGTAAGGGTTCACCGGAATACTGGGTTGCGGTTGTTAAACCAGGTACCATCATTTTCGAGGCCGAAGGAGTTCCGATGGAGATTGCCAAGGAGGCATTGCGCCTTGCCGCTCAAAAATTACCAGTGACGACCAGGTTTATTGTTCGTCGCGATTACGAAGAAGCCACAGCCTGATTTTAAACTTATGAAACGGGAAGAATTAACAAGCCTTTCAATTCAGGAATTGAAAGATAAAGTTCAGGAGATGAAACAGCAGCATGCACGTATGGTTTTAAATCATACGGTTTCTTCTACCGAAAGTCCAATTGGAATTCGTCACAGCCGCCGTGCAATTGCCCGCGTTTACACCGAAATCCGTAACCGTGAACTTCAGCAATCAGCTCAATAATATAACTGATGGAAACAATTGATAGAAATTTACGCAAAGAGCGTGTCGGTTTAGTTCGAAGCACCAAAATGGATAAAACCATTGTGGTTGCCGTTGAGCGTAAGGTAAAGCACCCGAAGTACGGTAAGTTCGTAAAGAAGACTACCACCTTTATGGCTCATGATGATAAGAATGAGTGTGGTGCAGGAGATACCGTTAAAATTATGGAAACCCGTCCGATGAGCAAAAATAAGCGCTGGAGATTGGTAGAAATCATTGAAAAAGCCAAGTAACGATTGTCAAATAGTATTTTGTCATGATACAACAAGAATCACGTTTAACTGTAGCCGACAATTCCGGAGCCAAAGAAGTCCTTTGTATTCGTGTGTTAGGTGGTACTAAAAAGCGCTATGCTTCTGTCGGCGATAAAATCGTTGTAACAGTTAAACATGCACTTCCGAGCGGAAACTCCAAAAAGGGTTCTGTAACCAAAGCCGTAGTGGTGCGCACACGTAAAGAAATTCGTCGTCCCGACGGCTCATACATTCGTTTTGACGACAATGCTGTTGTATTGTTGAACAACAATGATGAATTACGTGGTACACGTATTTTTGGACCGGTTGCTCGTGAATTACGCGAGAAGCAGTACATGAAAATTGTTTCATTAGCTCCGGAAGTTCTATAATCAATACCGTTTACGACCCATGAAACTTCATATCAGAAAAGGCGATAAGGTAATGGTGATTGCAGGCAACCATAAAGGTGAGTCGGGCGAAGTTACCGAGGTGCTTGTTAGCAAGCAACGCGCTATCGTTAGCGGGGTGAACATGATTTCACGCCACAGCAAGCCAACTTCTCAAAACCCTCAAGGAGGTATAGTAAAAGAAGAAGGTACAATTCACATTTCCAACTTAATGGTGATTGATCCGAAAACCGGTAAGCCTGCACGTACAGGTCGCCAGGAAGATAAGTCAGGTAAGTTGGTTCGTTTTTTCAAATCCAAAAAATAAGCTTAAGTCAAGGCGATGAACTATACACCGAATCTTAAGACAAAATACCGCGCAGAGATTGTCAAAGCGTTGCAAAAAGAGTTTGAATACAAAAGCTCTATGCAGGTACCTAAATTAACCAAGATTTGTTTAAATCAGGGTATCGGCTCTGCTGTTTCAGACAAAAAAATGATTGACGCAGCTGTTGTTGAGATGACAACCATTTCTGGTCAAAAAGCGGTTGCAACAAAATCACGTAAAGACATTTCGAACTTCAAACTCCGTAAAGGTGTTCCAATCGGTGTACGCGTAACATTGCGCGGCGATAAGATGTATGAGTTCCTGGAGCGTTTGATAAATGTGGCGCTTCCGCGTATTCGTGATTTCCGTGGGATTAACGACAAAGGATTTGATGGTCGCGGAAATTACACACTTGGTGTAACGGAGCAGATTATATTCCCTGAAATTAATATCGACAAAGTTTCGAAAATTATGGGTATGGACATCACTTTTGTGACGAATGCTCCAACCGATAAAGAAGCTTTTGCCTTGTTGCGCGAATTTGGACTTCCATTTAAAAATCAAAAAAAGTAATACGATCCGATGGCTAAAGAAAGCATGAAAGCCCGCGAGGTAAAACGGGCGAAACTGGTTGCACGATACGCAGCAAAAAGAGAGGCCTTGAAAGCTGCCGGAGATTCTGCCGGTTTGCAAAAGCTTCCGCGTAATTCTTCCAAAATTCGTTTACGCAACCGTTGTAAATTAACTGGACGTCCACGTGGATACATCCGTCAATTTGGGATTTCACGTATTACTTTCCGCGAAATGGCAACCGACGGGAAAATACCAGGTGTAACAAAAGCAAGCTGGTAAAATTTAAGACCTTAATACAATTAGCATCTAATCTCATGACAGATCCAATTGCAGACTACCTAACCCGCCTTCGCAACGCAATTCATGCGAATCATCGTGTGGTAGAGATCTCTTCCTCAAAAATGAAACAAAGTTTAACCAAGATTTTGTTTGAGAAGGGGTATATCCTAAGCTACAAATTTGAGAACCCGGGAAAAGAAAATCCACAAGGGACAATCAAAATTGCACTCAAATACCACCCGGTTACAAAATTGTCGGCAATCCGTGAGCTTACCCGTGTTTCTAAGCCAGGTTTGCGTCGTTATGCGCACGTGGACAACCTGCCTCGTGTAATTAATGGGCTCGGTATCGCTGTGATTTCAACTTCAAAAGGTCTAATGACCGATAAGGAGGCTCGCACAGAGAATGTAGGTGGAGAAGTAATTTGCTACATTTCATAACACTAAAGAAAAGAAAAAATGTCACGGATTGGTAAACTTCCGATTAATCTGCCCAAAGGGGTTAGCGTTAACGTTAACAGCGATAATGTTGTTACCGTAAAGGGTCCCCTAGGTGAACTTACTGAGCAGGTAAATCCAGCAATTACTGTTAATGTAGACGATTCGAAAATCGAAGTTAGTCGTAGCAGTGATGTGAAAGAACATCGTTCGATGCATGGTTTATATCGTTCACTAATCAACAATATGGTTGTTGGTGTTTCTCAGGGCTTTACAACTGAGCAGGAACTGGTGGGTGTAGGTTATCGTGCATCCAATACTGGTCAGCTGCTTGAGCTATCGTTGGGATATTCGCACAATATTGTGTTCGAAATTCCTAAAGAGATTAAGCTTGAGACCAAAACTGAGCGTGGTAAAAATCCACTCATCATTATGAAGTCATCAGATAAGCAATTGTTGGGCATGGTGGCTGCTAAAATTCGTTCAATGCGCAAACCTGAGCCTTACAAAGGAAAAGGTATCAAATTCGTTAACGAAGTATTGCGTCGTAAAGCAGGTAAATCTGCAGGTAAAAAATAATTCTTCAGTATCACCATGGCAATTACAAAAGACTTTCGTAGAACAAGGATCAAGAAAAGAATCCGTAAGGTTGTTACAGGCGATGCATCGGCTCCGCGCATGAGTGTATTCCGCAGCAACAGCGAAATCTACGTGCAATTAATCGATGATCTTAAAGGTCACACGTTGGTTGCAGCTTCTTCTTCAGAAGCTGGCATCAAGGATAAAAAAATAAATAAATCCGAAAAGGCTGCATTGGTTGGTAAGGCTATCGCTCAAAAAGCCAAAGAAGCTGGTATTGATTCAGTTCGTTTCGATCGCAATGGCTATCTCTATCACGGCCGTGTTAAATCGCTTGCTGAAGGAGCTCGTGAAGGCGGATTAAAATTCTAATAGACTATGTCAAACGCAAATATTAAAAGAGTTCGCTCAAGCGACATTGAACTTAAGGATAAACTGGTTGCGGTTAACCGTGTTACCAAAGTTACCAAAGGTGGTCGTACGTTTTCCTTTTCGGCAATCGTTGTTGTTGGAAATGAAAAGGGAATCGTAGGATATGGATTAGGCAAGGCGAAAGAGGTTACCGATGCCATCAGTAAAGGTGTAGATGACGCAAAAAAGACCCTTATCAAAGTTCCGGTAATTAATGGTACTGTTCCCCATGAGCAACATGGTAAATTTGGTGGAGCGTTGGTATTCCTCAAGCCTGCAGCCCATGGTACGGGTGTAATCGCCGGTGGTGCGATGCGTGCTGTATTGGAGAGTGTAGGTATCACTGACGTTTTGGCTAAATCAAAAGGCTCATCAAATCCACATAACGTGGTTAAAGCCACCATCGATGCCTTGACGCAAATGCGTGATCCGGCTACTGTTGCTCAGCAGCGCGGTATAACAATGGAACAAGTGTTTAACGGATAAAATTTAGAAACCATGAGCAGAATTCGAATTCAGCAAATTAAAAGTGGCATCGACCGTCCGGAAAACCAGAAGCGTACGTTGCGTGCTCTGGGTATCACTAAAATGAATGTACCGGTTGAACATGAAGCTACTGCCCAAATTTTGGGTATGGTAGACAAAGTGAAACATTTGGTTACCGTTACAGAAATCTGATTTTAACGATTTAGAGAATCAACTATGAATCTTAGCAATTTAAAACCTGCAAACGGAGCTACAAAATCTTCGAAGCGTATTGGTCGAGGCCAAGGATCTGGTCGTGGAGGCACGTCGACGCGTGGACACAAAGGGGCAAAGTCTCGCTCAGGTTACTCATCCAAAGCAGGATTTGAAGGTGGTCAGATGCCTTTGCAGCGCCGACTTCCAAAATTTGGCTTTAAAAACATCAATCGTGTTGAGTATCGTGGAATTAATCTCGATACATTGCAAACACTTGCTGATAAGTTAAACGCTTCCACCATTTCATTCGAAACGCTTCAGGCAAATGGAATGGCCGGGAAAAACGATTTAATTAAAATTTTAGGTCGTGGCGAATTAAATGCTAAACTTGATGTAACAGTTCATGCATTTACAGCTGCGGCAAAACAAGCTATCGAAGCAAAAGGAGGAACCGCTACAATTCTTGCCTGATGAAAAGACTTATAAATACCATAAAGAATATCTACGCAATCGAAGAACTTCGTTCTAAGATCGGAAATACTTTGTTGTTTCTGTTAGTTTATCGATTGGGATCATTTGTTGTTTTACCTGGAGTGAATCCAGATTCTCTTGGCGCACTTAAGCAACAAACCTCTGAAGGTATTTTAGGTCTCTTGAATATGTTTTCAGGTGGAGCATTTTCGAATGCTTCCATATTTGCTTTGGGTATTATGCCCTATATTTCTGCATCGATTGTTGTTCAGCTTTTAACGATTGCCATACCATACTTCCAAAAAATGCAAAAGGAGGGTGAAAGTGGTCGTAAGAAGATGAACCAGATTACGCGTTATTTAACAGTTCTCATTTGTGCACTTCAAGCTCCAAGTTATTTGGCTAATCTCAACAATCAAATTGGAGCTCAGGCAATTACCGACAGCAGTTCATTCTTTTGGATTTCATCAACGGTTATCCTTGTGGCAGGCACCATGTTTATTATGTGGTTGGGTGAGCGCATCACAGATCGCGGTATCGGGAATGGTATCTCCCTCATCATCATGGTGGGGATTATTGCCGAACTACCTGGAGCACTTATCGGAGAATTTGGTTCTAGGATTGCTCAAGCCGGTGGAGGAACCGTCATGTTCCTTATTGAGTTGATTGGTCTCTTGTTTGTAGTAATTTTAGCAATCCTTCTCGTTCAGGGTGTTCGCCGAATTCCAGTCCAAGTTGCAAAGCGCATCCAAGGCAATACCCAAGTTGGGGGTGTTCGTCAATACATTCCGCTTCGAGTGAATACTGCCGGAGTAATGCCTATCATCTTTGCACAGGCAATCATGTTTATTCCAATAACCATTGCAGGATTCGCGAATCTTGATTCACTGCAGGGCTTTATGGCAACCTTTGCTAATGTTACTGGTTTTTGGTACAATTTCACCTTTGCTGTATTGATTATTGTGTTCACATATTTCTACACAGCGATTGCGGTTAATCCCAAAAATATGGCTGAAGAGATGAAGCGTAGCGGAGGTTTCGTTCCGGGTGTTAAACCAGGAGAAGCTACAGCCGATTTCATCGATACCATCATGTCGCGTATTACATTACCGGGTGCTATTTTCTTGGCATTTGTTGCCATCATGCCTTCCTTGGCGATGTTATTTGGTGTAACCAATAAATTTGCTCAGTTTTATGGTGGAACCTCACTACTTATTTTGGTAGGTGTAGTGCTCGATACGCTGCAGCAAATTGAAAGTCACTTATTAATGCGTCAGTATGATGGATTGATGAAGAGTGGAAAAATCAAAGGTAGAGCTACAACCTCTGCCGTGAGTATGGAAAATTAATCTGTTTTTTCGGTGATCTATTACAAGACCATTGAAGAAATTGAAAGGATAAGAGAGAGTTCTTTACTTGTTGCTCGCACCCTGGCTGAAGTCGCCAAACGCATTGGCCCGGGTGTTACCAGTCTGGAGTTAGACAAACTAGCCGAGGAGTTTATTCGTGATCATGGTGCCATTCCAGCATTCAAAGGTTACAATGGCTTTCCTGCATCGCTTTGTGTATCTCCAAACAGCGAGGTTGTGCATGGTATTCCAAATACAAAACCATTCAAAGAAGGCGATATTGTTTCTGTGGATTGTGGTGTGTTAAAAAATGAATACTATGGAGATTCTGCCTATACATTTCCTATTGGAGAAGTATCTGATGCTGTTCGTAATTTACTCCGTGTTACAAAAGAAAGTTTGTATCGTGGAATAAGCGCGGCCGTTGAGGGAAAACGACTGCAGGATATCAGTTTTGAGATTCAATCGTATTGTGAATCTCATGGATATTCAGTTGTGCGTGAATTGGTTGGACATGGCATTGGACGAAAACTCCACGAAGCACCTGAAGTTCCTAATTTTGGGAAACGGGGTTCTGGGCCAAAACTCAAGCAAGGACTGGTAATTGCGATTGAACCGATGATTAATATGGGTCGGAAAAATGTTCTTCACGGTAAGGATGGATGGACCATCACGACGCAGGATGGACTTCCCTCTGCCCATTTTGAACATACAATTGCAGTAGGGAAAGACAAAGCCGAAATCCTTTCAAGCTTCAGGTTTATTGAAGAAGCATTGAACGAACAGATAACAGTATAAAAAAAACTAAATGCCTAAACAGTCGTCAATAGAGCAAGACGGAACAATCATCGAAGCATTGTCAAACGCAATGTTTCGGGTTGAACTCGAAAACGAGCACGTCATCATTGCGCATATTTCAGGCAAAATGAGAATGAACTACATCAAGATTTTAC
>Ga0255266_1000048_pt1 | contig 14593 bp, 1 predicted proteins | sample AtltaT_24_FD_183669 | JGI IMG/M metagenome (GOLD analysis project Ga0255266, IMG submission 183669) | Metatranscriptome of freshwater microbial communities from Altamaha River, Georgia, United States - Atl_Cont_RepB_0h (Metagenome... | ecosystem: Environmental > Aquatic > Freshwater > River...
CGACTGTGCAAGGATTGACCGAGGATGTTCAACAATATAATAATAATAATAATATTGATACGACAGTACCCAAAACCAAAAAAGCGAAAACGGAAGATACAAATGATACATATGATAGTGCAGCAACAACATCTTATCAACCGGATATACCATTATCGGTATTATTTAATCCTTCTTCATCATCCTTATTATCATCGTCGACTACGAATACTATGATTGATTTTACAATAAATTGTGAAGAATTAAGTACTTTACAAACGAAATTTCTTATGGGTTTTAGTAATATGAGTTATATCAATCCTTCAACTTCTATGAATAATAGTAATAGTAATGTATCTTCGTCCGATATAATTATGAATTCGTATACTCCCTTAAGTAGTAGTGCAAAAATTTTTGGTACGATGAATTCTATAGAAGATCAAATATTATTATATACGAATTTATTAATAAATATTGCAAAAGATGAAATACAAACAATATTAGATATATTAATTGGTAAAGATATAGCCAAACAATTATTAGATTATAGTACATCATCTTCTTTAACTACATTACCTTCAATTATTATAAAAGATTCCACTATATTAAAAACCATAATGAAAAATATTGAACAAAAATTTCAATTTTCATCTTCTTATTCATCAAATATATCACCTATTAATGGAGTACCTACCGGATCTATATTAACCCAAGTATTACCTGGATGGTTAATTACCTTAACGGCAATAATTCTTCGGATACAAAATACTTCAATACATTTTAATGATGAATTTTTATGTCTTTTAGTCCAAAAATTTTTATATCCATGTAGTATATTAAGTTATTATTTATCATTTTTACAATATAATGATGAAGAAATTATGCGTTCTTCTTTTATTTTAGATGCTGCTAGTGGTGATTTAACGGGTAATAATTTATTACAAAATTTATCTTCTTTAATTCAATATGAAGATACCAATATAAATAATTTATCATCGTTAGAAATATTACACGGTATTGATTTATCCTTATTAACAAATGAAAGTAATAGTAATAGTAAAGAATCATCGATGGTTAGTTTATTTAATCAAGTTAATTTAGGTACCGGACAACGAGGTATTCCTAAACATCCATTATTACGCGTAATATATATCGGTATTAGTTCCGTATCGATGTTAAGTTCCTATTCATTACAATATATTTCTTCCGACAATACATGTACATCCTCCAATATGATTGCTAGTTTAACACCATTAAGTTTAATCGAACGAAATTTAGGAGGATGGTTACGTCATCCAGCCTTTGGTGGTGATATTCTTAATCTTTCGAAAGATGGTAGTGTTATCACCAGTCCGGTTTATAATCAATTAGTCAATATAAGTCAAGAATATAGTCATAACATAATCGATACCATCAGTAAAGATCCTTCGAATAGTCAAGCCTCGATGGCTTCTACCGATCCATCTTTTACGTCAAATATCTCCCATAGTATGAATATCGATAATTCAACATCTATTCATTCCAATAATATAGCCTCTTCATTAGGGGAAAATAATAGTAATCAAATATTTATTCAATCATTATTTTCGATCAAAGAAATTGATAATCTTAGCGGTTTACCCGTTCCTGTAGCATCGGCTCGAGGTACCTTATTACGTGCATGGTTACAAAGTAAAACACCCTTAAATCGAGCACAAGCTCGTAAACGACAATTTCCTGATGCCGAAGTAGCAGCATTATGTGCTTATATTCGTCATGGCAATCCATTTATTCTTTCTCAATATACCAATAGTAATACATCGGGTCTAAAATCAACTAGTGGCGGAGATCCAGGAGAACCATCCAGTGATACGGAATCAATTGCATATAGTACTTCATTACGTAGTCGTAATACTAATACTCGCGTTACTTATGTACCTTTATGGATCGAAATTGATACGATATTACGAAATTTAGAATCGAATACTGATGGTTCATCAGCAGAAAGTCGTTTTAGTCAATATTCAGTACCTATACCTTTACAAATGATATGGAATAAAGTAATGGATTTACGACGTTGGTTTCAAGACCGTTATGATGCCTGGCGTGATGCTGATCCACATATTATTACCGCTGTTCAAACGGCAATAACAAATAGTACCAAAAGTAATGTAATTTCTCGTTTATCCGAAATTAGTCCTGCGGCAAGTTATGATGCAAATAATTTATCGTTTTCATTATTTGAACCATGGAAAGATACTATACTTAGTAATCCCGGTAGTGTCACCGGGAATATTATGTATTTAAGTAAATCTGCTGTAAATAATAATGATACAAATAGTAATGCGACTACTTCGAGTAGTAGTAACACCAATAACAATAGCAGTAGTAATAGTAAAGAAGATGAAGATATGGGTCGCTCGACCGAACCTACTATACCTAGTCAACATCCAACGTTTTCCGCATTATCTAGTTTAATTCCGGGTTCGATTATTGATATACCGAAAGCCATTGAAACTAATGGTAGTACACCTTCAGTATTATTAATTGATGCGTTATCTCGTTCGGTTGCTAGTCGATTAAGTTATTTAGCTTTATTACCACCGGTTCATCCATCATCTTCACCATCCATGAATATTCAAGATGATCGTTATCAAGTTGCGCATACTCTTGCAAATATTACATTAGAAGATATTATTGCTATGTCGAAATATACGTATCAAGTACATAAACGTTTATATACTACGTTAGAAACCGATACGATACCTAATTTACATCCGGAACGATCGTTAGGTAAATGGTTATATGAAACATTAACAAATGCGGCCAATATTGCATCTGGAAAATTTGCAACAGCGGCTGATGCGGCTAAAGCAGCAGCTTTACAAGAAATTGCTACGGCTTCAGATTCGACCTCAGTTTCTTCTATCGAAAGTATTATCAATAATCTTGAAAAAGATTATACTCCGGGTTCCTTTAATTTATCCTTACAAGCGATTACTTTATTTGGACGAGAAGGTTGGTCGGTACCGATTAAATTATTAAATGCGGTGCGTATACAACGATCCAAACGTATATATAAAAAATTACTTGGTTTACGTACCTTATCCTTATTAACCAAATATAGTAATCTAAATTCGTTAACATTTTGTACTCGAGAAACGATGATTGCGTTAGGGGACGGTTTAGGAGGTAAATATCCTTTATCTTCGTCTTCATCCTCTATAGTATCTCGTCCATCATTATCGGTTTCTGCAAGTTTAGGTATTACGAATGAACAATGTTTAGATGGTGGTGGTATTTCATTACATTATTCGTTAGCCAAATCTTTACGTTCTTATTTATCATTAATTGCTATACGTTGTACAAAACAAATTCAACAATTTAATTTTAGTTCCAATAATTCTATAGCAAATAATTTATTATATATTCAATTACGTACATTAGCCATGGATATTCCAACATCCGTAGATTTATATAGTATATTTATTGAAAGTGGTTTATTATCTGCATTACAAATCCCAATTTCGTTAACGAATCGTTCTGTATTACAAGAAAAAGAACAAATTCAAACAGCGGTATATGCTTTATCAGGATTTAATGGTATAGGTTTACCATTTAATCAATTAGGAGTTATTAATAGTAATATGGTTCATTATGGTATTACAAGTGGTAATTTATCAATGGTTGATATTATATTATATATGTACGCTGGTAGTGTAAATTTATTACAAAAAACGGATCAATCAAATCACGAAGAAATATCTAAAACTAATCCTTCGAATTTAATTAATAATTTAATTCATGAAGTTACTGGATTATCGACATCCATTCATGTTCCGGATATTGATGAAACTACAGATCCCGTAAATGATACGAATAGTAATAATTCTATAAGTTTATTTGGTAGTAGTACGTTAACGAATCCTACTCCGATTGAAGTTGGAATTGATGAAGAAATTAGTTTAACATTAGATCCATTAAATAAATCAAATTTAGTATTATCGTCTACTACGAAATTAGATGACGTACATATGAACGATACTGATAATTCGAAATTAGAAGATATGCCTAGTCATAATAGTGATGATGATGATGATATATCTACTCCCTTTACAAGTGTATTACCCTACGAAAATCCGAATGTATTAAATCAACGAAAATATTTTGATGATGAACCGAATTGTGAACCGGCTACATCCACAACCACATCATTACATACGTCTATAATCGGTCATCCTAGTTCACCATCCGATAAAATGGATGAAAGTGAAACCGGTTCATCTATTGTAATACCTTCGACTACTTCGACCGATGCAAAATTAGAAAAAGAATGGAAACAAAAATTAGAAAGTCCTGTGTATAAGCGTGCTAAAGGATTAATTGAATCGATTCGTCGTACTACTTCTTTATTATCGCCTGGACAAATAATTGCTATCTATAATTTATTTATGAATAAAGTGTATGATCAAAGTACTACATCACGGGTATCAACATTATCTAAACGGTATAGTAATCGTGAAATAATTGCTCAATCATCTACCGTATTATTACCACAAGGATTATTAGCGGTAGTACCTAGTCCATCGTTTAATATACATCAAGCGCATAGTAATGGTAGTCCAACCGATTTTCATAATGATTTTATTACTTTAAAAAATAAAACTGGAATGGAATTATCGGATGCGACGGAAGATGATGTCGTAGAAGCGGACGAAGATACCGATGTAACGATTACTGATGAAGTTGATGGTATCGGTACGACGAATACCGCAAATAATAATAGCACCTCCTTTCTTCATGGTGATGTATTACAATCTAGTGTTATGAATAATATTACAAAAGATCTTCAAAATAGTCATATCGTACATCCATTAGGAATACTACGTATACTTTATCATATTTCCGGATCAACTTCGCGAATGTTATTACCAGTATTATCCAGTTTATATCAACATATTTCATCCACCATTATTCTTACCCCATCTTTAGTCGATACGAAAAAAGATGCCGTAATCAGTAATAATCCAAAATTAGCATTATTACCTTCGGTAAGTTATACTCTTATGGAACGATTACGTATTGCGGTTTATGCTTATTTAAAAATTCAACAACAATCCCATATTGCCAAATCGCCAACAAATATAGATACTATAACTAAATCAACCAAACCTACCGCAACAATAACGACAAATAAATCGTCACGCTTTTTATTAGATACGCATCAATATATGGTAATGGTATTAAACGAATTACAAACTATATTAAGTTTATTACCTTCTCCACCTTCATCTATTATTCATACCATTACATCAAGTACCAATGGTAAAGTTGGATCGGTATTAAGTAGTTCTCCCGCGGCATCATCTTCCGTACTTTTACAATCCTTTATTCCGGTCGTTGAAATGAATAATAATGTAAATAATACCTTAACTAATACCGAAGGATTTACATTATTATTTACGATATTATTTTCCGGTTATACCTCTATTCCTATGAAATCGGCAGTATTACAAATTTTACAACGTATATTCCCCTATTTATCGTCGAGTATTACTCCTGCTATGTTAACTCCATTGTTACCTTCCTCATCATCAACATCATCGTTTATTCCATTATTAATAGAATTATTAACCGCTATTCATATTCCTTCGGTAGGAGGTTCTCGTGGTATCGATCAATATCATGTCCAATCGATTGTTAAACAATGTTTAGCTACCCATTTATCGGCTAGCGATTTATGTGGTAGTAGTGAATGGGGTGCCGGTACCGGAGCAACGTTATTATCATTTGGTTCATTATTAACTTCTTTTATTCGTTATTTACAATCTATTTCTATATTATGGGCTACGGAAATAAGTAATACCATTATCCATATCATACAAGAAAGTGTTCGTTTAATTGAACAAGAAGGATATGTTCGTATTCCTTCCTCTACTATGGGATCACCAACAACGACCATGGTTGGTAGTCCAGCGAAAGATAATGTTCCGCTATCACCGGCTGATATCGGAGGAAGTACGATCGATAAACGTAAAGAAACAGAAGGTCCACATACCATTAATGAATCAATTATTTTATATGCACGTGGTATCGCGGCTTTACAAATATTAAGTTATGGTTGGGAAACGATACGTCCAGGTTCGATTGTTCATATTGATCCATCATTTATAAGTGCGGTTAATACCGTATATAATCATCGAACCAATAGCACCATACAATCGAATAAAAAAGTAGGATTTGGTAAATTATTTTCGAAAATTGATAGATCCAACCAAGCCAAAACAGTTTCGTGGATTCCCTTATCCACTGTTTCACCTTCCACGACAACCGGTACGGTATTATCGATTAATTATATTACGAATCGGGCTATTGTAGCGGTGGGCGCTAATTCAATATCGAGTATGATTACGCAATGGATCGCTGCAGATTCATCCACCAATGCATCATTCCTTCCCGTATTATCATCATCGTTATTACCTTCGGCATCGTTCCTTACCTCGTATGATTATATTCATTTCTTATCTAGTCTAACATCTTATTCATCCTATTCAAATGCATTAGTTGCCTTACAAAGTTGTTATGTAGAAGTACCCTTACATACCATTATCGATAATGAAGAAATTCAAGCGCCGTTAGCGATTGGTATTCCTTCTACTCCAAATATCTTACGTTTATTTACTGCTTTAGCATCGTTACCGAGTTTAGATCCGCGTTATTTCTTAGGAAATAAATCATTAGCTAATGGTACATCTAATGTTGTTTACGATTTAACATCCAATGATAATCAGAAAAAAACTTACGAATGAAATGGATGATGAAGATACCATGGGACCTAGTACAGCTCGTTTATCCCAAAGTAATATTGTCTCAAATCTTCGTACGTCATCGAATTCTCGCGTTGCTGGACAACGAGCGGAAGCAACTTCATCCATGTCCGTAGCCGTCGCAGCATGTGTAACATTAGCAGATACGTTACGCTGTACCATTAAAATGTATGCGAATGCTACCTTATTAACCTTATGTGGTCCCGTTGGATTACATGCTCCCCATCAAGAAAGTTATTTATGGTCGGCTTATTTATCTCAACAAAATGGAATGAATGGTCATCGAGTTTCACGTAGTCTTACGCCGCCCGATAATGCTACCGTAGTTATGGGACGTAATCCTTATTTAGATTGTTTTGTATTAATCGGAGGATTACATACATTAATGACTACGGCATTATCATCTTTATGTGCTCCTGGATTTCCTTCGGTATCGTCATTATATATTCAAGGCCATAATGCCTTAACTACTTTACTTGATTTATCTGTGAATGGTAAAACGATGGTAAATACAAATAATTCCACGGTAAGTGAATGTGGTGAACGAGTAGTTTTATCACGTAGTGTTCATGCGTTAGGTAATCGTCCGAATGGATCAACCAAATTACGAAAAATTCCGATGATTGCGTCATCAACAATGGTTGCGTCTATTGGTGCTAAAGCGAATTTTAAGAAAGCCAAAGTAGTAAATAGTACTCCAACTTCAGCACAACCACGATTACCTCCACCACCAGGTATATTACCACCACCATTTGATATTCGAAATATCCCATTACCACCAGCACCACCTCCACCAACCCAAGATGGACCTCCACCTCCGGAGAAATGTGATATGAGTCATTGGGAAGCAGCCAAAGAAATGGAAGCCGCATTAGGTAATTCTTGTTCACGTTATTGGTGTTACAAAGCCGTCCAAGATTTTCGAGGCGATGCAAATAATGCATTAATGTGGTTATTTGATCATCCGGAACCATCCGGTTATGGGGCTCGAGAATTAGCAAAAGCGCAAGCTTTTGCAAATGCATCACGTCCTGCAGCCTTAGCTTTTTCGATACCTCCTCCACCGCCTACTTCCCCACCTCCCATGCTTACCAATACAGCTGGACGATCTAATAATGCTGTGGGACCATCTTCACAAACTACGAGTGCATACACCTATGGCCCGGTGATAACGATCGATAGTGATGATGAATATGATGATGTTGCGATGGAGGATGTGTATGATGATATCGAAGATAATAATTTTACTTCTTGGGATAATTCGTTAGAAGTTGTTACCGTATCATCGAATGCATCACGTGCGAATACGACAGTTACCACCGGCAATAATAAACTTGTATCTCCAAAGAATCTTAGTAGTAGTGAAAAACCTCGTCGTACCCAAACGAATGCGATGGATGCAATGGATACTGAAGATGATAATCAACAAATTATTGTTGGAGATGCGTTTGATAATGAAGATGAAGATACTCCAGCGGTTGTCCGTTTTGATGAATGTATTATTGAAGGTATTGCCTTTATGGAACCATTAATTATTGATGCACCACCACGATTACCGTTAGGCTATACTCCCGTTAGTAAAGCGCAATTATTATCGTTAGGACAACAAGGACGAGCTTTATTAAATTCGGTCGGTGCAGCAAGTTTAAGTAATACAACCGCCGCAAATAAAGCTACCGGTGCGAATAAACAATCTTCATCTGCATCGGGAGCAAATGGTAATTCCACCAATGCAAATGGTCCCATGAATCGTTTTACCTTAGGTCCTCGAGGTGCATTACGAGCGGCTCGCGTAACTACGGATGCTTCCAATTATGCCCATGTTTTTGCCGGGGTAAGTGGTCAACAACCATCATGGACAATATTACAAAATTTATTACAAACAACCGGTTTACAAAATGCGGATAATTTAATATCTGCTGGAGGTGCTACAAATGAAAATAGTGGTACAGGTAATAAAACAAATACTACTAAAAGCACCTTAGCATTAGCCGATTTAGCAGCTTTAAATCCGGGTAAAGCTGCCGTAGCCAATACCACATCTACGGATAAAGCATCGAAAACAGCAACAAATGTTAGTAGACAAGTCCCAAATACTCCTGTTTATTTACAACAATATCAAGGTAAATCTGTTTTAGAATATTTAAATTTATGTGGTTTACCGTATACTGGTAATCGTATGATATCCTTATATAGTCGATCATCCTATCCATTATCAAATTTTCCAGCTCCATTACAACGTATTGGAGTTGATGGACCATTAGATATGGATACTCCCATGTTAACCACTGCCATGCCGCGATCATCTATTACCACATTACCTCGTGGTACCTTAGTATGGGTAGCTGCTCGTCGATCCGATGAATCGATATTAGCGAATATTCAAGTAGCAATGAAAGCAACCTCTACCCACGAAATGTTAAGTGAAACATGTATTGCCGCTTTAACAGCAGCTCGTAGTCATATATTACAATTAAGTATTGCTGGTACCGGAGCGGGTGTATTAGCAACAATCGTTCGTACTTATCAAGCAGTATTACCTATGCGGGAAGCTATTGATGCCAATAGTGGTTATTCATTAAATCGTCATATTCGTAAACAACAATATGCGGCTACAACACGTAATTCTATGACCAAACAACAACAAGAACAATATGATACAATAATTAGTTATAATCATCGATTATCTCGTCGTCAACAAGTGCAAATTGCAGAAGAACCATCGTCTATTCATCCTTTCCAACGGGTAATTTCGATGACAACCATTCGTATTGCAAATAGTGGTAATAGTACAGGAGTAGAATCTGCGTATAATGTACCCGTTTATATCGATATTCCTAGTGATTGGATTCATATTGTTACCCATATTCATGGTGCATGTATTGTCGATGAACCTGTTGCTGCTGCAAATTCTTGGATGAATAATGCAGATACATTAATGACTAATACCGATATTCATCATAATGCGTTAATATCATCGTCAACTTCTACCGGTGCTTCAGCATTACAAACATTAATGGCTGCCTCTGCAAGTTCGTTAGCCGTCTATTTAGCCCGAGGGGTTTTAGTATCATTATTATTATCATGGCCTTCGCATTTACCATTTACATTATCGAGTTTATCGATATTACAAAATAATAATGTATCAAACCCATTACGGACCACGATAGTTCGTAAACCGAATACACCAGGACATGTTACATCGGGAGCTAAATCGTTGATTTCGTTAGTAAAATTAGTTGCCGCGAATGAAGGGGTACTATATTCTAGTGGATCCATTATTATGTTACCGGAACGTGGTAGTTCTGGAGTCAATAATACTTCTGGTGATGGTGGTAATCTTAATGGTGTATATAGTTCATCGTCGTTAAGTCGACGGGATGCCAATACATTTATGCGGTTAGGTCGATTTGCAATGAGTATTTCGGATGGACGAATAGCTTCGAGTGGTACTTCTTCAACGAGTACCGTTGGTACTATTACTACAGCATTACGTTCTCAAGTAGCAGCTATAATATCTGCTGAAACTACCGGAGTACCATTTGTCGGTGTATCTTCTTCTGAATCTACGACAACGAATAAATCATTACTCGATAATGGTGAAGGAAAAATGGATGATGCATCCCCAACCCTCAATTTTACCAATCGTCGGGTATGGTTATGTCCTATGTGCGATACTATTTGTGATAGTGTTTATTCATCGTTATCATGTTCGAATTGTCATTCTGCAGCCACTGCGGTACCTTTAGTAAATATGATTGATCCGGTTAATGTGTCATCTGTAAATATGCGTACCAATAGTAATCCGAATAGTTCTATTCCTCCTTCCTCTAGTAAACCATCCTTATCCTCCGCCTTAGTAAAAGATTGTTTAATTTCTTTAATTAATGCTGGGGATGCTTGTGCACAAGCTGCATCCCGTGCTGCTACAAAACAAAGTACGCATCCTATTTCATCCATGCGTCATCCGTTTGAAAGTGGTACCGTACATGTTGAAGGTGCAACCGCTTTATGGATTACATTTGATCCTCGTTGTAGTACGGATCCTAGTGATGAATCATCATATTTTGAAATTTTTGCATCGCAATCGTTAGGTTACGGAGGTGCATCCGCTATTGGCTCGAAAAAATCAAATACTCCGAAATCCAATACCTCCACCACCGCTCCTATATTACATCATCATAATGTTCCAGAAGTAGGTTCGCATGCTTCACCTGCCGAATTATCAACGCGAGGTATATGTATTGCACATATGGCTGGTCCTATTCATATGTTTAAACCTGTTATGGTTGCCGCGGATACGATACATTGGGTAATTGCCAAAGGTAAAGCGGTGGCTGGACAAAATAATCGTCAATCGTTAGTTGATGGTGGTTGGGGTGTACAATTTTATGTTACTCCTTTAACCGGTATTGTATGGGAAGGTGATGTCGCTGTACCTCGTAAACCATCTTTATTATGGGGTACATGGTTATTAGATTTCTTAATTACGAATGGTTTAGATCATACGTCATTATCGAAAGGTATATTACATAATGGACGTATTTTATCCACTTTAATTGATTATTTACGTACTTCGGGTGCTCCGTATAAAGAAAAGGCCATTGCATTATTACATCGTTTATTATCTTCACCAGATTATTTATTAATTACTCCACGACATATTGATTATAAAGTATGGGGTACAGAAGAAGCGGTACGTACTATTGTCGAAAAAGGAGTACCTACCTGTTATAGTACCAATGAAGAAATGCAAGAAACAGAAAAAGCATTATTACAACGTATTACAGCTGTTCCTATTGATACAATTTATAATATACGAGCTTTAGCGACGGATTTGAAAGCTCGAGCAGAAAGTGCGAGTGTGATGTTCTTACCTCGTCCTTTACAACGAATATTAGAATTAGTATCCACTGCTGAATCCGCGATTAAACGGGCACGTATACAAATGCATGTCTTAAATGCTACTGCTGGTGGATTATACCGGGATATGAGTGGTACAAAAGCCTTTAAAGCATTATTTGAACCTATTACATTAGCAATTAATGATGAAGGTCGTACCTTACTTGCGACTGCAGCACGATCGGATGCGGTTGTACCAATGTTTGATGGATTTAGTATTGCGTATACACCAAGTGTGGTTGCTCCTCGTGTTGCATCCCATGCCCGTTGGAGTCCTCCGTTAGTATTAGTTAAACCGGCATTAATTAATACTTTAAGTGAAATTGAAGGATTATCTCATTTACGTGATGTTTTAGTATCATTATTAACTGGTCGACGATTACCCGATGCTTGGATGTTACGGGCAGTTATATTAGCAACCCGATCGGATCCGAATGATTTACACGGTATTACAGCCGAAATTGTCGCGGATGCACATTATCAAAATGCTGCGTTTACGATACCAGAAGATGAAGCCGTTATTGCTTGGATGGGTTCGTATGCTATGCGAAAAAATTTAGGAGGAGCACTAGAAATTCAACCATCCAAAATGGAATTTAATGAATCTGATGCATCTTCGTATCCGTTATTAGAAAAATATCGTGTTCGATCACGTTCTGGGGCAGATGAAGTATGTGGCTTTGGATTACGTATTCGTGTCGCATTCTTTTTAATATTAAATACATTATTAAAACGCTGTATTTCTTGTATTGATGTAACTCCTTGGACGGATGAAATATTAAGTAATAGTAATAATCGAAACAATAGTAATAATGCTATAATGGATAATAATGACAATGAAGCGAGTGAAAATGCTACCCCTACCCGTCCTGCTAGCGGTGCATCGGGTTATTCCTACGGTGGTTTATCGGCAGATATGTCCGTACCTATTCATGTAGCCTTTATGGAAGGTAAACGTAATCGCGGTACATTAGAAGATGATAATAATACTTCCAATACTACGAATATTACCGCAAGTAATGTTAGTTCACCTAGTCTAAAACCTACTTCAACCAAACCTGCTGCTACGGGTACCGAAATTGCTTCATCATTACATTCGTTACATTTACAAACGGTCGGTGCATTATTACGACGAGTACCTCATTGGATATTAGTTGATGCTAAAGAAAGTTTAATTCAAAAAGCTATTGAAGCAACTGAAACTCCGGGTACAAGTGGTATTAAAGTATTACTGGATAATCGTACCGCTATGGCTAGTACCGAACATTGTATTTTAGATCCAACAGCATCCTTATGTACATTCTCACAATTAGTACGACATATGGTCGAAGCAAAAATTAGTGCTAAACAATTACGTTGTCGTTTATCTGATCGAGAAACATTATTTGAAGTTGGTTATGTTAGTTTAACCGGTAGTAATGAAGAAGGGTTAGATTGGGGTGGTGTATATCGGGAAACTATTGCTCGGTGTGTAGAAGATTTATTCGGGGATAATCGTGGTATTGATTTATTTGTATTATCACCTAATGCTTTAGCATCTCGGAATGGAGATAATGGACCAACGGGTATGGGTGGTGGACCAGTATTAGCTTCCGTTGGAGATGGTAGTTTTATTCCTAATCCTCGTTATTGTCCGGCGAATGTGGTCGGTAGTAGTACCGGTACAGCTACTGCAGCATCCAGTCCGAAAGGCACTACTACTGCTACTTCTCCGAATAATAATGCGATTGTTAACCGATCATCACAAGGTACCATAACGCCGGCCACATTATCATTAGTATCGACTATGTATGTATGGGTCGGTCGATTAATGGCTATATCGGTACGTACTCGTAGTAGTGATTTGGAAGTTGATTTATCGTCAGTTGTATGGAAATTATTAGTTGGTGAACCGATTGGTATTGCTGATATTGCTTCGTTAGATTCTCGATTAGGTATCTTTTTACAACGTATTGTTGATTGGTCGTATGATACGCAACAAACTTCGAATACGAATGATAATACGGAAAGTAAACATGATATATTATCGAGTACAACATCTTCATCTTCATCATCCTCCGCCGCCGTGGCTCGTGCCCATGCAGAAGAAATGGCATTCTTAAAAGAATTTGGACATTTATATTTTGTTTTACCAGAATCTGTATTAACCGGATTAGTCGTTAGTGATAATGCTGGTTCCTCGACCGGTAGTAGTAATGCTTCATCTGGATCCAGTGCATCTACTTCCGGTTCATCCCAAAATGCAATCGTTCGTCAACATTTTACATCACCACTTATGCTTGGTGGTACAAATACTTTAGTATTACCATCTAATCGTATGCGTTATATTTCATTAGTAATTCAAGCTGCGGTATCCTCTTATACTCATGCTATTGGTTGTATACGTAGTGGTATGGCGTCGGTTATACCCGATCGTGCTATTTCTTTATGCGGTTGGCGGGATCTTTTACGATTAGTATGTGGTGATTCTTCGATTGATATTGAAAATCTTTATCGTAATACGAAATACGATAGTAATCGTTATTATCATGAAAATCATCCTGTGGTTCTTAATTTCTGGCGAGCTATGCGTGAATTATCTCCGGAACAAAAACGAAATTTTGTTCGTTTTGCCTGGGGACGATCACGATTACCCCGTGGTAAATGGCCCATTCAAGCGAATGGTAATCCGGTTAAATTTACGATTGTTCCCCAACGTGGACATACCAAAGGTATACCATTATCCCATACATGTTTCTTTTTAATAGAATTACCAGAATATCCTGATTTTGTATCGTTAAAACGTAATTTATTATTAGCAATTACTTATGGAGCTGGTGAAGCTTTCTTAATTGCTTAAACATATATAATAGGAAGAAGATGAAAAAAAATTATAGTATATATTATTTATATAGAATCATTATGCA
>Ga0255266_1000050_pt1 | contig 14438 bp, 1 predicted proteins | sample AtltaT_24_FD_183669 | JGI IMG/M metagenome (GOLD analysis project Ga0255266, IMG submission 183669) | Metatranscriptome of freshwater microbial communities from Altamaha River, Georgia, United States - Atl_Cont_RepB_0h (Metagenome... | ecosystem: Environmental > Aquatic > Freshwater > River...
ATACATATAAATAAACATTTGCGATAGAGTGTAAAAAAACGTTTTTAATTTTCTCATTGTATTTAAATTTTTTTTTAAGTATCTAATTGGGTAAATAAGGCAGTACCTCGTTTAATCCAATGTTTGGCAGTATGTTCAGGAGCCATAGGTAAAGTTAAAGCCATAACATAGTTTGTGGAATGACCAGTTGTTGATAAAATACCTGCTCGTTCTGAAGTTTTATAAACAGGACAAGGATAAACATGAGCATTTTTATCAATATCACTTGTTTTCTTTGGAATTAAATGTACTAAGGGTAATGCTGAAAATAATTCACGAGGTTTAGCTTCACCTAATACACCATGAGTACCATTCCAAGCAGCCGATTGTAAGAATAAACCTTTAATATATACACCATCTGCTGGTGGTTGAGCTTTGGTACCCGCATGATTAACGGTATTACATTCACTCGGTGTTAAAACACGATAATCATAACCTAATTCATCGATAGGAATATGATATTTACGAGCATAATTTTGTCGTGCACCTGTTAAGAAAGATTGTGTAAAGAAAAATCCAGATATCCAAAAAACTGGTGGTTTACCATGATCAATCCAATGTTGTAAGAAAGCTAATCGTTCAGCTAAATCAGCGACCCAAGAACCTAACGGTTTTACGGAAGGATAAGCAACCGCTTTCCACATATCTGGTACACGACCTTGAGCTGCCGCTACACCAACCGCTTCTAATTCGGCAGACATAACGGATAAACCACGAATAGCTAAACCAACTTCTTTTAAGCTACGTTTAACAACAGCAATTAAATTATTAAATCGCATACATTCTTGAGTTAATACAGTATTCATAGATTCTTCAAAAGCAACAGGATAACGTACTTCAACAGCTTCAATATCAAAAACATCGGGTACTTTATTCGAAATATCTTGAGTTAATTCTAATAAAATTTCATCCGCGGATTTCGTGGCTCCACCACCGCCACCACCACCACTACCACCACGAGGTTGTAATGCTAATGCGGTCGATAATAAACCATTTGTTTCTTGAATAGCAGTACTAATATTTGCATTTTCATTTAAACCAAATACTTCTGGACCTTCACTAAATGGTAAAGTACGAATATAATCAATATATTCGGTTAAACTAGCTGTACCAGCAGGAATATAATAAATACCAGAAGGTGATAATTTAAAACCAGCTTCATGAACTACACTATTATTATAAACATCCGATAATAATGCCATTAATGTACGACGATCATTATCATCGGTAACTCGACCACCATAATTACATTCACCCGTTAAATAAGCTAAAGCAGCAAATGGTGGAGCAGAAGCAGGATAAGCAGGATCATCAACAAATATACGTAATTGATCTAAAGAAATACGTAAATCACTATCGGCAAAATCATAACGAATATTCCAACCTAAAGCACCAAATTTTTTACGTTCTAATAAAGCAGCATGGAAAAAACATAATCCAAAAACTAATTGACGGAATGTACCAGTACGTTGAGCACCTTCAAACCATTCTTGTTCAAATGATAAGAATGAACCTTGTAAATTCGCCCGCATACCTTTAGGTGGTTCTAATGTCATTTTTACACCATTTTGTAATATCGAAACAGGGAATTTTGGACTAGGCATAGCTGTTAACCATAATCGGAATTCTTCATTCGTTGCTTCCGGTTTAATTTCTTCAACAATACGATCTAATGTTGGTAACCATGATTCTGCTAAATGACAATTTTGTAAACAAACCCATGCACCAGTATCAATCGCTTCAGCAATATAACGTTCAGCAATTGGACCTTGACCTTGACCTAACGATACCGAAACTAATTTTTTACTTTTACCCATACGTTCCGCTAATTTTAATAATTCCGACATTGGATCGGCACCCGTAGATAATACGAATACTAATGGTGAACAAGCATCACTATCATCATAACAACGACCTAAATTGAACGTTGGTGGATCAATAAATTGGGCACCTAATTCGGTGGAAACGAATGCTTGAATAGCCGGTACAACTTTATCGGGACGTAAACAACGTAATATACATAAACGTTGGAAAGGAGTAATAGCGGTTTCACCACCCATTATGGCGGTTAATTCGGTTAATGGATCTTGGGAAGCAGCAATATCTTCCCAATCATTTAATTTGGCCTCAAATTTTGTATCAAAATCTTTAAAGATGGTAGAAGGTACATTCGTTAAATCTAAAATATCGGCCCATGCTTTATCCGATAACCAATTTTCTCCTTTGGCAGAAACTGGATTAGGACGACGTAAAGCCATCGAAATAGAACCTTGTAAAAAGAAACGTAATTCAGCAGGATCTAAACGAGCATCTCCTACCATAATTTTAATCGCTAATAATAATGAAAATAATAATTTATCTTTTTCGAATAAAGAACGACATACATTTTCGTATAATACATAGGTGAAGGTATCTTTTAACGATGTTAAACGTTTTTCTAACATAGCATCTAATGCCGCTTTGGTATTAGATACCGGTGGATCAGGTTTGGGTGCTTTATCAATCGATAATAAGAATAAACGTACATACCATTCTAATGAATATTGGTACATACTATCCACACCAGCTAAATCAGCAATACAGAAGAATAATAATGAAGCACGTTTTGCTACCGGTACATAACCTAACCGAGCGGTAGCAATTTTCGCTTGGGTACGTTCAGCTACTTCTACTTGTTTCATAATTTGATTCGAAGTAACTTTACTTTCGGCTAATGTAGCAATTAATACTTCATCATCAAGAATATTACCCGTTGAAGAAGCTAAAAGATATAAAATTTTATCTTCTAATTCTTTTAATTGTCGTTTATTTTCGGCATCTTCTAATATTAATTTTTCACGTTGTTCTTCTAATTCCGGACGTTCGGTTTTTACAACTAAACCTAACATTTGATCTTGTAAACCTTCTTGAGTGGCCATAAAATTTAATAAATTTACTTTAACACAAGTTTCTGGTGGATAATGAGGATTTGGTAATACGGTAGTAATATATAAACGGAAATTAGCATCATATTCCACCGTACTATCCCCAATACGAATAGTCGGTACACCACCAACTTTAACAATTTGACGAGCTAATAAAGGTTCAAGAACCGGATCTAATGTTTCGGGTACATTTTCTAATAATACCGGTTGACCAAATTGTATAGCGGATTCAATAACTCGTACGAAATTACCTTGGGATTGTTTTACCACTTTAATACCACGAGCAGCTTCGGTATTACGAACCCATTTATTCGCTTGACGTTGAGGATCAATCATTAATGGCCAACGATTGGAATTATATAACATAATCGCATTATCAACGGAGAAAGAATCATTAGGTAATTTATTAATCGTCCAAGCTCGAATCGTCACAGCTTCACCTAAACAAGCACTTAATTTGAAAGTAGCCGCACAAGGAATTTTCTTGGTACCTAATAATTTGGACCATTCAACAATACATTCTTCCCGATAAGCGGCAGTAAAAGCACCTAAATATGCAATCATACCGGCGGATAATAAAACATCTCCGACGATATTATCGTACATAGATTGTAAACCAGCAGCGGTAGCCGTCCAACGTACTTTTTCACCTCCTAAACCAGAAATTAAACGTTGAGCACGATCTAAACGATTACTACAATCTTCAACATCTTTTGCTAATTTATTTTTCTTGGCAATTGCTTCGGCTAATTGAGCTTCTAATAAGGCTAATTTATCACGTAAAGCTTTCATTTCAGCTTGTTTACCTGCTAAAGCTGTAGTAGCAGCTTCTAATTCACCCATCGCTTTAGCTAAAGCTGCTTTTTTAGGAGCTACAATTTTCGCAACTTTATCATATTTGAAAACCGCATGAACCCATTTAGCGAGACCACCGGCAGCAACAGAACCACGAGAAACAACTTCCGGTTGGAAATCTTCACGAGCAATATACGGTTCTAATTTGGCAATAAATTCCGCAGGAATATTATCGGAATCATAACCTTTTAATTTATCGATTAATTTAGGATCTCCTAATAAATCTTTTTGCGCAACTTCCCAATAATCATCTACTTTAGGACCTTTACCAGCGGGATTTGGTACTTTTTTCGGTGGGAAATTGAATAAAATACATACCGTTTCCATCGTTAATTTTACACCATCGGGCGGTTTTTTCATTGCTTTAACTTCCGTAATATCTCCTTTATTTAAATTTGATACAGCTTTTAAGGCAGATTCAAGTATAGGAATCGCTTCGGCTAATTGCGTTTCACAATCCGTTTTAATGGCACCGGCAGCAGCAGCTTGTTCACCACAAATTTTTTCTTCGGCTTCAACAATAACGGATTTCGCATTCGCTTCTTCTTTAACAACATTAATACGTTTAATCATTTCATCAGTTTCCGCAGAAGCAACTTTTAATTGGGGTTGTAAAGCAATTAAATCATTTTTCATACCATCAACCATCGATTCAGTAGAAATAATTTTTTCTAACCCATTTTCATACCGACTTTTGGCGGTTAAAATTTCTTTTTTCTTAGTACCAATTAAACCTTTAAAGGTATTAATTAATTCTAAATATGAAGTAGGTGTAACATAATAATAACGACGTAATTCAGTTAAGAAACGAGTAGATAAATTAGTTACCCGTTGTTGCATATCACAACATACATCAATAACTCCTTCTTGAACATTATCATGTCCTGGTAAGGATACCCCATCTAAGAAATGATTCGCTACCGAACGTAAACCTTCTTCAGGCCAAGGAGTAAACCAATCGATTGTTGTACAGTTGACTAACGAAGGGAACATACGAAGACGAGTACGGAAAGCATCTCCGATAGGTGAGAAACATAAAACAACATGTAAACGAGCTTTTACACGTTCAATGAAATAGGCATAAGCTTCAGTATTTGAAGCTAAGGTAATACCTTCTTTCTTCGCAGCAACTTGTACATCACCAATAATACCAGCTCGTTCATCCGGAGCAAATAAGTTGGGAACTTCACCATTATTTAAAATATTATTAATATCTTCAACAAAAGTTTCTTTTACAATTTGGGTATCGGAGAATAAGAAAACCGTATATTTACCTTCACGACCAGCCATCATTAATACTTTCTTTAAATCATCCCGCCATTCATTCATACCGTAAGCTTTAGTAATTTCAACTTGGAAAATCTTATAACCTGCCATAAACGTAGCTAAAGTACATAACGATTTACGACCGGAACCACCAACCCCAACTAATAAAGCATTACCACCAGGTTGATTAATAATACGAGAAATACGAGCAACATGTTCCACAGCATAACCGAATAAAACTAAATTTAAAGGTTTTGGACTAGTAGCATTATGATCTTCTAAATATGTCGCCATAGCCGAAGCTAATGCTTGACGATTTGATAATTCTTCATAAGCATTTGTACGTTGATCAACAAAATTACCATAAATTAAATTATCATGAGCACCACGAATATCCCGAGTCCAATCTTTCTTAAATACTTCTTTTACACGATCCGCAATTGTATTCATAAACCATTTACGATCACTATCGGTAGTTAAACGATCATAGAAAATACGTAAACATTCATGAGCCCATAAACGAATATATTGATTACCTTCGGTAATTTTCTTTTCACTTGCCATATTCATACCTTGGAAAACTTTAGATAAATCACGTAAATTGAATGTATAATGGGATTTGGCAGGAGTAGGTAATAATTCTTTCGAAATTGAATTATATACATCAACCGTAGCGGTAACTACCATAGGTACTACTTGTTTAATAGGACTACCATAATTTTGAGTAGACCAAGATAAAATCGTACCAAAAACTTTTTGTAAGGATTCATTACTAAAAGGTACAAAACCTAATACATTAAAATGACGTACATAACGTTGGGAAATACGTGTACGACCACCCCCGGGAGGACCCATAGCACCTAAAAATTGTATATCGGTTAATTCCATAAATGCTTGATCTTTATCATTACGATCATACCAACCACCATGATCCATCCATTGACGTAAAATTTCAATTGGAGGTTGAGCACCATATTTTTCTTTAGCAGGCATATTTAAATCATCAACTAAAATAACAAAACGTTGACCTAATGGTGGACCAAAAACACCTTTACGACGACGAGACATTTTACCATCAATAATTTCTTGGGTTTGATTAGCGGAAGTTTGTGCACTAAAATTTAAGAATAATGGTAAATAAACATCTTTATTTAAACCCGACATTAATTTTTGATTTAAGGTAACACTTTTACCTGTACCCGTATCCCCAACGCATAATACATGTTGATTATGCGTAATAAATAAATCAAGAATCCATGATGCACGTATAGTATCGACGGTAGGAACAATAATTTGGGTATAGGTAGCACCTTCTGGTACTTTATATGGAGGTACACCAGCAGTCCAATTTTTCCAACTACCTTTACCACCTTCCACACGATAAACCCAATCATATACAGTATCTTCTTCAGGAAAAGTAACGGTAGCAACCCGGAAATCACCCGTTGCTATAGGAGTCACTTTAAATCGTGATAAAGAAGCTTCATGACCACTATGATCATCTTCTTCTTTCTTTTCTTCTCCTTCCCCTTCAGGAGCTGGAGGTGGTTCTGAACCGGGAGGGAATACATCATCATAATCATGATCACGTACATCTCCTTCACCCGCTCGTGACGCTAAACCACCACCTACAATGTGCGCATCATATAATGGAGCTTTTAATTTGAAATCTTTAAAACGAGGATCTTCAAATGCTTTAGCTTGTAATAAAGCTTTAAGATAACCAGAGAAAGCTGCTCGACCTGGACCATCCGTAGCCGCACCAACAGTCCAAACCACCGCTAATAAAAATAATCCTTCTAAAACTTTAGGAATTTCAGGAGCTTTAGGAAAATCAGGATTACGTGCAGCTTCATCTTTTTCTGCTTTATCATCTTCTTTGTCACTAGCAGAGATACCATACATATCCGGTTTAACCGTAACAATACGTCTTCCGAATGGTTTTTCTAATAAACTATCATACATACGTACTAAAGATGCTGCTAAATGTAAATCAGTAACGGGAGTTAATTGTTTAGCAAAATTAGCTACAAAAGCTAATAAAGGAGGTACTAACCATTCGAATAAATTATTAATTAATTCGATATATGCTGGTACGGTAGTAAGGGCCCGAGGTAACGTATTTAACCAAGATTGTACAACTGGACGCCAACCTAAACGTTTGGGTTCAATAAATACCATCCCACAACGTGATACGGTAGCCGGTGAAGCTTGATCAAGATTATCCGTTTCAAACATCATCGTCATCCATTGAGTCATTTTAATAATTTCTCCAGAGTTTAAACATAATTTTTTATTATCGTCTAATACCGTGTTCATGTTTTCAATCCATACAGCATCAACTGGACCATCAAACATAATCCAATGACGAATAGCATTCGTATCACGAGAAGCATTACGATAGGTAATCGCTAAGATACCATCGGTCCATTCATGGGTATTATCATCGAAATTACCATATAATTGACCTTGCGTAATCGATTTTGGATTCATGGAATGAATTTCGACAGGATTAAAATCGGGATGATCTTTAATCGATGACATAGCCGTTTGTAAAACATGTAAAACAGCAGTTTTACCACAACCCGTTTCTCCGACCGTCATAAGACCATGACGAACTTGAACCGTTTCGTATAATTGAATAACGGATTTAATAAATTCATCTTTTGCTTGAAGATTATGTACTCGACATGCACCTTTAATTGCACGCATTAATATCGAATAATCGGGTTTAGGTAATTCGACCCCAGGGAATAAATCGGAAGTAATACCTTTGAATAATGGTAAATCGTTAGTAGTGAATTTAGGAATGTTTACATCGTTAACCGCAGATAAAACAATTTTATCTTCACTCCATTTAGGATCATTACCTAACATTTGTCGTAAATTACCCGCTCGAACAAGAATAGAGAAAACAGCTCGCATACCATAATCGTAGTGTTTTTGAGAGGATAATTGTTCAGAAGATAAACGTAATACTTGTGTTAATTTACGTGCCATATTACGAGCATCAGAGAAACCAAAGGAATATAATTTAATTTCAGAAATTAAGGCATAATCGGGTACCATCATAGCTACCGGTCGGAATAATGCTTTTAAGTTATCAGGTAATTCAGAACGACCAGCATAACCAGGGTTCATAGTAATGAAAGCATTCGCATCCGGATTTAAGGGTAAAATAGTACCTTCAAAATTAAATTTTGCAACACGAGCACGTTTTGCTTTTTGAATGGTTAATACTTGTTGGGCAACCACGGATAACACTTCTAATTCGATACGATTGAATTCATCAAAACATGCCCAAGCACCAGCAGCGGCTAAACCTTTAAAGAATTTAGCCATCGCTAAATAATCTAACCCATCGGAACAATTGAAAACTACACACTGTATAGCCATCGCTTTCGCTAAATCTTTTGTTGTTTCGGTTTTACCAGTACCGGCAGGACCAGCAGGAGCACCACCATAACCTAAATAAACGGCGGACATTAAGGTACGATAACAACGATCCGTTAAAGGGGTAATAACTAACCGTGATGAGTTACCTAAATATTCATAACCATATAATTGGGAACTATTAATAATTTTTGCTACTAAGTTAAATGGTTCATCCCCATAACGATCATAACCGGTATCAGGTTTTTCTTCCCAATAATATCGTAATTGCGAAGACCATTCAAAATCGGTGGTTTTCATAACCCCTTTTGCAGCCATATCGGAAATAACATCTCGAGCGTGTACATCAATAACGGTTAATGCACCTAAAGTTGTACGTTCCATTTTGCTTAATTTACCACGCACTAATTGCACAATTTCTTGTAATTGAGCATTTAATTGGGTTTCATATTTATGTAAACCGGCATTACCTTCACCATTTAACGCTTCTTCAACTTCCCGTGTCCAATATAATTGTGAAATATTTAATACGACTTGACCAGGCCATTGTAATACCCATTTACCACGAGGTTGTGAAGGATAAGCTAATAAAGCTTTCTTTACAACATCTTTGACAGTTAAACGCATAATACGTTGTAATTCGGTAAACCATACTTCCACATTACCTTTTGCTTTTGGACTGTTCGGATCAACCGTCGCCACTAAGGGTACAGATTCACCTTCCGCCGAAATCATATGCGTAATTACCACATCTTCGGGATTACCATTTGATTCACCACGGAAAGCAATTTTCGCTAAACCTTCAAAACATTTACCTAAGTGAGGTTGAGCAGCCCGAGGATCTTTAGTTTGGGATAAAATTTCGAGTAATTCATCGTTGGATAAGAAGAAGAATCGTGGGAAAGCTAAACGTTTTAATTCTAAATAATCGTTTAAACCTTTTTGAATTTGATCTAATAATTTATTTGCTTCACGCATTTTATCTAACATTTTATCTTTACCTGCCGCTAATAAAACTTTAGGTTCTTCAAAAGTTTCAGACATAGTTTTACGGAATAATTTATCAACCGATTGAAAACGACGTCCTTCTTGAGGCATTTGTCGCATAATATCTTCGGAACTAAAAATTGGTTCAAGATATAACCAAGTACGTTGCATAGCTAACCATTCTTCTAATACTAATTGTACGGTAACAAGTAAACGTTCCCATTTACCACATTCTTCAGCATTTGGTTTAATATATGGACTACCCATCATCGTTTGTGCTTTAACAATTTGATCATCTAATAATTGATTAATTTCATCAGTACCACGAATTACATATGTACCCGTTTCTTTATACGGTATAATTTCGAAAGACATATTATCCCATTCACGTTTCATAGCATCCATAGCTTTCTTTAACGAATGTTCTTTTTCTGCCATCACAGCGACTTCTTCTACATCTTCAAATTTCGCTAAAATACCACCATTTAATAATTCTTCTAAAGTTACATCTTCTTCCGCGGGATTAATTTTTTTACCAACACGTTCCGAAATTTGTATCCAGTGACGAGTTTGTAATGCTTTAGAAGCTAAACAACGAATTAATGGTACATTCTTTTTAAATTCATCAGTAACCGCTCGTAATTGTTTGGCTGCCGCAGCGGCACCAGGATAAGCATCCCCTAAGGATTTCATTAAACGATACGACATCGACCACCATTCGGTAACATCACGTTCAATAGCTTCAGCATCAAGTTCTAATATACCAGCCGTAGTCCAAGAATCACGTTTTGATAAGAAATCGGATAATGATAACCATAATTTATAGAATGGTTCAAATGCTTCTTGAATTGTTTTAAGAACAACGTAAGGAGTAGGAGGAAAACCAAATGATTTTTCTCGTACATTAAAATCATCGGCTTTATCTTGTCCGGCTCGTAATTCCGAATCTAAATCATTAGCCCGTTGAACAATTTTAATTAATTCTTCTGCTGAATAAGGTACATCTTTAAAATTATTAACTTTGGCTTCTAACATTTCTAATTCGGTTTCAAAAGCTATTTTTTGATCTTCTAATTTTTTAATCATTGCGGCACGATCTTGATCTAAGGCTTCTAAACTATCGCGTACGGCATTGGTTAATTGGGGTGGACGTTCACGTAAACTCCAGAATAAACGGAATTCTTCACCAGGTACAGCAAAACCATAAGAACCGGCTTTTTTCATACGATCATGAAGAACAGAAGTATGATCTTCTAACGAAATAGCAGTATCTTCACTTTCTTTAATAAATGCTTTTACGGCTAATAATTCTGCTTCATTTGTAGGACGAGTAGCAATACGATCAATAATATCAGAATATAATGAATGCATAGCTTCTGCTTCTTCCCGACTGGTTGCAATAACGGCTTTTAATAATTCATCACGAACGGTACTAGCCCGTAACGCTAACATCGATTTTAAGTTACCGGTTTGTACACGTAATAAACCAACATCTTCAAAATCTAAGGCAGCAGTAAGAACATACATAGCAGCATCATGATAACGAGCAACTTCCGAGAATAAATATTCAACATCAAGGGGTTGATCGACAAGATTTAAGCGAGGACGAGAAACTGGGACCGGGGGAGGAGGTGGAGCTTTTTTGTCATCTTTACCACCGGCCGCCGGAGCAGCAGTTCCTTTTTCTTTATCTTCTTTTGCTTTGGCTTCGGCGGCTGCTTTAGCACGAGCAATAGCTTCTTCTTCTTCTTTAATTTTGGCAATAAATTTAGCTTTAGCAGTAGCAATAGCATTTTTCACGACATTATTCATATCTAATTCAGCTAACCATGCACAACCTTGAAATTTATTGGAAATATGAACAGCTGGAGCTAATAAAGCATCCCCTAATGTAGTACGTAACCAAGATTTTGTGGAAGCTAATACGGTATCTACATCAATACAAGTAGGATCATTATTACCAATATTTAATAAAGACATATTATCACGTTCTGGTTTGGGTGGTAATAAAGCCATTACTTTACGTTCAATACCTTTCACATTTTTAATAAATCCGGTAAGAGCTGTTATAGTACCTAATAAAGCACGGGAAACTTCCCCACGACTTGGAGATATTAATACCACATATTGACCATTACTGGATGTAGTTGCATCCGCTTCTTTATTTTCATCCCCAGCCGTAGTTGTAGTACCAAGTAAGGAAGCGGCCGTTGCTGCATCTACTTTCTTTAATACAATTTCGACTTTAAATAAAGGTTGACGATCCGAACGAGCAAAACCATCTTTACTGGTACCTAAAAATTCTTGCGAACTTTTTAATGGTACAAATTGATTGACAAAATTTGTTAAATCGGTACAAGTATGATAAATTAATTCGCGTAATTGATTACTCATCATTAAATGTATACGTTTAATCATACGTAACATACCAGAATTTTCATATAAAGACCAATCTTGTTCGTATACATTAAAATATGGTGGAGGTGGTAAACCATCAACTAAAGTATTGGCAATATCACGTAACCAAATATTATTTAATTTATCATTAACAGTCGTAGTATGGGTTTGTTGTACACTAACATAATCCCGTACATTACATGGTAAAGTTAATCCTTTTAATTCCGTACCCATAAATGACATAGTACCAAAAATACGATTCCATAAACCTTGAACTGATGATAACGTACGGATCGAACGCGCATGTTGCGTATGAATCGCTCGTGAAATAACATTCGTGGTGGATTTGAAAGCTGCAGGATTTACTGGTACATCCGCCCATTTACCCGTCGCAGGTACAACCGGACGAGCAGGAGGAGGTGGTAAACGCATACGATTATATTGATTCGCTAACGCATGAACAAATTCTTCTAAATCATTACTGGCTTTCATAGCCGAAGTTGAAGCTAAATTAGTGGAAGATAAATCATTACCTTGTAATGTAGCTACTGTAACTGCTTGTTCAGCCCGACGTATTAAATCAAAAACGGTGGCAGCTTTAATAGCAAATTCATATTCAAAAACAACTTCGGAGAATAAAGATGAAACTTCTACATCGGTTGCGGCCGCAGCTAATAATTCTTCCGCTGTTGCAGTAACGGGTAATCCAGTTGCTTTATTAATTTCCGGTACTAATGGTTCATTAGCTTTATGACGACGACGACCTTTATCATCTTTCTTTTCTTCTTCATCATCACTACTACTATCGGATACAGGACTTTCTTCTTCAACTTTCTTTTTGGTTGCATTAACCGGTGCTTTTTTCGGTGATGTACGTACCCGTTGTTTTGCTTTAGCTGCTTCGGCCGCTGCTTTACGTTGACGGGCTACTTCTAACGCTTCATATTTAGCACGTTCGGCTTCTTCCGCTTCTTCTTCCGGATTACGATCCATCGCAACTGCAGCATCTAATATAGCTTTCGCTTGACGATAACTCCACGCAGCTCGGAAAGCTACTGCCCGTAAAAAGATTGAAGCAAGAGTACTATTTTGTACTGGTGCAATATCTTGTGGAAAATTTACTGTATCTAATAAATATTGTAAACGAATACCTGCTTTACTTTGTTCTCGTGCACGCATAGCCGCAGCAATACGTGCTCCAAAAGCAATACGATCAAAACTAGCTAATTCAGGTGGTATCGTTGATGGTGGTACAATATACATATCTAAACGACGTACTGCTTTTGTACGACCATTCATTTCCGGTAAAGTAAATTCTACAATAAATGTAGGTGAACTATCTAATACTACTGGTTCATTATTTGGTTTCGTATTACTATGAGTCGTATTTTCTTGTACTATATTATTATAAACTATGGATTTAATAATAGCGGGTGTCCAATCCCACCCTTTACCACCAACGTAAGAAGGAACAAGTACATTACAACCCGTTAATTTATTAATATCATCAATAATTTCATTATCATTATTATCAAATTTATATAATGGTAAACGAGATTCATCTAAACGTAAAAATGATATACCATAACGTTCACGAGCGGCAGCAGCAGCCGTTGCAGCACTAAAATCTAATACCGCAGCTTTGGAACTGGAGTCGGATGATTCAGAATTTGGAATAACTAAAGATTGTTGTGATTTTACACGTAATAAATCATTAATATCTAATTGTTCAATACCTTCCGTACCAACTAAAGATACTAATAATTGTAATTGATGCGAAAGTAATATATCACGATCTTTATTATTCGAAAAATTATTAATATTTTCAATTGTCGAAGTCGAGGATACAACGGCTGTATCTTCGGGTAACGAATTTTCATTCATTAATCCTTCGGTATCATTTTTACTATCTCCATCGGCTTTACCTTCTTGTATAGCTCCAATAACCATAGTATTACCACGATTAGTATTTGAAACAGGAGGTATATTATTATTCATTGATTTATTATTTGTATTTAATGATGAAGAAGAGGAAGAATGAGTACTAGTTTTAATTTTCGTTAATTTAAATTTTACAGGGATACCATCAGGACCTATACGATAACGACCACCTGGTGCCATCCATAAACTAGTATCAGAAGTACTAATTCCAGATGTTCCATGTGTTTTTGTATTTGATGATATCGGTAAAGTACGTAATATATCATTAGAAATTGTACCAGCTGTAGCGGAGGAAGAAGACGTTGTATTTTTTTCGATAATACGAGCAACATATTTTGATGGTTCTACAGCTGGTAATTTTTGACGTAATTCACGAGGAACGGTATAGTCTTCCATCGTAAATATATAGTGTGAATAAATATACTAAAAATATAAGGACGATAGTATAATGATGATATGTAGGAATGTAGATCCCAAAGAGAGAGTCACACAAAAAAGTAAATCACTCTTTGTTACTTAAAATATAACTATATACTACTTATATACGTATCTTTTTCTTAAATAACAAAGAAAATGTAAATAAGAAAGGATAGATTATAAAGTAGATATATATTTACACATTAGCATTCAAATATA